>Ga0187892_10001798_pt1 | contig 46822 bp, 35 predicted proteins | sample MA1701073metaG_FD_139345 | JGI IMG/M metagenome (GOLD analysis project Ga0187892, IMG submission 139345) | Bio-ooze microbial communities from a basaltic lava cave in the Kipuka Kanohina Cave System on the Island of Hawaii, USA - MA170107-3 metaG ...
GGCGAAGACCCTCATATTCCCCGTGCGCCTTCGGGGCACCCGATCTCTACGAAATACTCAGGCTCTCGCGGACTTGTTCGCTCGGGCTCTGACCGCAGCATGAAAAACCCGCGAAAGGCCAGTGGAGACGCTGGCTGGTCCAAACTTCGGTGCCCACCGGGTGACCACTCCAACGCGAAAACCGGTGTCTTGTAGTACCAACTGGTCCTAATTGGGGAAAGTCGACTTCTCTCGCTAACCGCTTGTGGGATGCCGGTCTGGGCAGGCTCGGGTGTCCCAGTGGCAGTAAATGGGGAACCCACAAACAGTTTTCGATGGACAAGCCCGGGGGCGGGACTTAGTTTCTCTTTACCGCTGGGCCGGGTCGGGCAGCGCCGAGCAATGACGGGAACACGGCGCGACGTGGCGGGCGGCCGTTCGGTCCCGACTCGATGACGGCGGTGGGATTCAGCAACCGCATGACGAAGGCACCAGCCTCGGCTCTGTTCCTCCTCACCGAAGCGCGCAGTCAGAGAAAGCAGGGGCAGTTCGCCAAGGCGGAAGAAGTGCTCCGTCGCGGGCTCAAGGCCCACCCCGACGACCGCCGCTTCCAGATCGCGCTCTCCGACGTCCTCTTCCGCGCCGGTCGGACCCCCGAGGCGCGTCGCGTGCTCGCGCCGGTCTTGAGCGAGGCGGGCGAGGACGCCACCGTGCTCCTCCTCATGGGGGACATCCACCTCAAGGAGGAAGAGCCCGCCCTGGCGCTCGAGCGCTTCCAGCAGGCGGCGCGCGTGCAGGACTCCTGCTCCGTCCAGACCCGGATCGCGCGGGCCTTCGTGGACCTGAAGGACCTCCCGCGCGCCGAGGAGTGTCTGCGCCGCACGATCGAGAAGGACCCCGATGACGGGTTCGCCCTGCGACTGCTCGCCCGCTGCCGCCGCGAGCGCGGGGACCGGGCGGGCGCCGTCCACATCCTCGAGGGGATCCTCAAGCGCAATCCCGAGGACCGCCTCACCTACGCCGACTACGTGCGCGCCAAGGTGGAAGGCCTCCCGCCGGAATCGAAGCTCTCGGAGCTGAAGGGCATCCTCCGCGGCTCGGCGCGGCGGGACGTCCAGTTCCTCCACACGCAACTCGGCGACACCCTCAAGGAGCTCGGGCGCTACGGCGAGGCGGTGGAGGCCTACGAGCGCGCGCTGACGCTCCGCCCGGGCGACCCCGGGCCGCTGCGCGCGATGGGCTTCTGCCTCCACCACATGGGCCGGCACGACCGGGTCATCGATCTGCTCCGCGGTCCGTTCCTCGAGAACCCCGGCGACGCGTTCCTGCGCTCCACGCTGGAAGCGGCCTACCAGAAGAACAAGGACGACGGCGGATTCCGCGCGCTGCTCGAAGAGGCGCGCCGGAGGAAGCCGGGCAGCCGCGAGGCGGCCCCCCGTCGGGCGGCGCCCGCGCGGAAGGCCAACCGCCCCCGCCGCCGCGCCACCGTCCGGAGCTGACCCCGCTAGGGCTCGGACGGCGCGGCCAGCGTGTCGCGCAGCACGTTCAGCACGTCCTGCAGCACCTGCGCCTTCGCGAACGCCTCGCGGTTCTGGGTCTCGAAGTACTCCCGGCCGTACCGGTCCCGGAGCGCCACGATCTCGGTCCGGTACTTGTGCAAGCGGCGCTCCAGCGCCTCGGCGTCGAGCTGCATGTCGGCTCCCTGATTCACTGTCTAGTTCACGACCACGTTGACCAGGCGGTCCGGCACCACGACCACGCGGACCACCTGCCTGCCTTTCGTCCAGGACAGCACCTTCGGGTGGGCCAGCGCGGCCTCCCGGAGCGCCCCCTCCTCCATGCCGACGGGGACCGTGATGTGCCCCCGCGGCTTCCCGTTCACCTGAAGGACCAGCTCCTTCTCGTCCCGCCGGAGGAGCTCGGGGTCCGGCTCGGGCCAGAGGGACTCCGCCAGCCACCGGGTCTCGCCAAGCCCTTCCCACAGCTCCTCGGTGGCGTGGGGCGCGAACGGGTGGAGCGCCGCCATGAGGCAGCGCAGCGCCTCCCGCTCCGCGGCCGGATCGGCGCCCTTCTCGAAGGCCTTGAGCGCGTTGGTCAGCTCATGGGTGGCCGCGAGCGCCGTGTTGAACGAGAACGCGTCCAGGTCGCGCGCGACCTTGGCCACGGTCTCGTGCGCCGCGCGGACCAGCTCGACGCCCCGCGGCGTCAGGTCCCCCTTCTTCGGGCGCGCGGCGCCCGCGAGGCGCGCGAACAGCGGCGCGCGCGCGCGCACCTGCGCCCAGACCCGCTCGAGGAAGTCCTTCGAGTGGGAGACGCCCTCGTCCGACCAGTTGATCGGGACGTCGTAGGCGGTCACGAACATCATGTAGACGCGGAGCGCGTCCGCGCCCTGCATGCGCACGACGTCCGCGGGCTCGACGACGTTCCCCTTGGACTTCGACTGCTTCTCGCCGAAGCGGTCGTTCACCATGCCGTGGTTGCGGAGCTGGAGGAACGGCTCGTCGAAGCCCACGTGGCCCAGGTCGCGGAGCACCTTGATGAAGAAGCGCGCGTACATCAGGTGGAGCACCGCGTGCTCGACGCCGCCCACGTAGACGTCCACCGGGAGCCAGCAGCGGGCCTCTTCCCGGTCCACCGGCTCGCGCGCGCCCATCGGGGTCACGTAGCGCAGGAAGTACCAGGCCGAGTCCACGAAGGTGTCCATCGTGTCCGTGTCGCGCCGCGCGGGCTTCCCGCAGGCGGGGCAGACGGTCCGGACGAAGGCCTCGGAGCGCGCGAGCGGCGAGCCGCCCTCGCCGGTGAAGGCCACGTCGCGGGGGAGCAGGACCGGCAGGTCGCGGTCGGGGACCGGCTGGGGCCCGCACGCCTCGCAGTGCACGATCGGGATCGGCACCCCCCAGTAGCGCTGGCGCGAGATGCTCCAGTCCTGGAGGCGGAAGTTCACGACGGCGCGGCCGATCCCGCGGCCCTCCAGCATCTCCACGACCTTCCGCTTCCCGGCCTCGCTCGGGAGACCCGAGTGAGGGCCGGACTGGATCATCACGCCGGCCTCCTCGAAGGCCTGGGCCGGGGAACGGACCTCGGGGGCGTCCGCGCTCGTCCCTTCCGGAACGATCACCACGCGGATCGGGAGATCCATCTTCTTCGCGAACTCGAAGTCGCGCTGGTCGTGGGCCGGGACCGACATGATCGCGCCGGTCCCGTACTCCATCAGCACGAAGTTCGCGACCCAGACCGGAATCCGCTCCCCGGTCCCCGGGTTCACGGCGTGGAGGCCGGTGAAGACGCCGTCCTTCTCGAGGTCGCCCGCCTTGCGCGCGATCCGCTCGGCCGCGAAGACCTCGTCCCGGAAGCGCCGGACCTCGTCCTCGCGCCCGCCGCGGCGCGCCAGCTCGAGCGCCTGCGGGTGCTCGGGCGCGAGCAGCACGAAGGTCGCGCCGTAGAGCGTGTCGGGCCGGGTCGTGAACACGCGGACGCTGCCGCCTCCCTCGACCGGGAAGTCGATCTCGGCGCCCTCACTGCGGCCGATCCAGTTGCGCTGGATGTTCCGGACGCTCTCGGACCAGCCCGGGAGCCGGTCCAGTCCGGAGAGCAACTCGTCGGCGTACGCGCGGATGTGGCAGAACCAGTGGTCCACCTCGCGGCGGGTCACGACGCTCTGGCAGCGCCAGCACACGCCGCCCTGGGCCTGTTCGTTGGCGAGCACGGTCGCGCAGGACGGGCACCAGTTCACGAAGGCCTTGCGCCGGTGGATCAGGCCCCTGCGATAGAACTCGAGGAAGAGCACCTGCTGGGCGCGGACGTAGGGGTCGTCGCAGGTGGCCCGCTCGCGCTCCCAGTCGTAGGAGAAGCCGAGGCGCTGCATCGCGCTCTTCATGGACGCGATCGACTGTCGCGTAAAGTCGGCGGGATGGATGCCCTGCCTGATCGCGGCGTTCTCGGCCGGGAGGCCGTAGGCGTCCCAGCCGGTCGCGTAGAGCACGTTGAACCCGCGCATGCGGCGGTAGCGGGCGACCACGTCTCCCATCGTGTAGTTGCGGACGTGGCCCATGTGCAGGCGGCCGGAGGTGTAGGGGAACATCTCCAGCACGAAGTACTTCGGCTTCGACCGGTCGCTCGAGGCGCGGAAGACCCCCTTCGAGCGCCAGCGCTCCTGCCAGCGGGGCTCGATTCCGGCCGGGTCGTATCGCTCGTCCATCGGGATGGGGGTCACGGGACCGGCGCGCGGCCGGTCCGTGAAAGAGGGAACTTGTAGCCCGGAACGCGACAGGGCGCAAGCGAGCGCGGGGAGCGCGCGCGCCGCGTCGATGGAGCGGGAGCCGGCCCGCGGAAGCGGACGGCGGACTACTTCGTGGTGGCCTTGCTGATCCAGCTCGTCAGGTCGGCCTTCGAGGCCAGCCCGACGTGCTGGTCCAGCACCTCGCCGTTCTTGAACAGAATGAGCGTCGGGACGCTCATCACGCCGAAGCGCGACGCGGTGTCCTGGTTGTCGTCGATGTCCAGCTTCCCGACCTTGAGCTTCCCCTCGGATTCCTGGGCGATCTCCTCGACGATCGGAGCGAGGCGCTTGCATGGACCGCACCACACCGCGGTGAAGTCGAGCAGGAAGGGCTGGCCGGACTTCAAGACCTCGGTCTCGAAGTTGGCGTCGGTGATCTCCTTCACGTGGGCGCTGACGGCCATGTGGGTCTCCTCGATAGGGTTGCCGAAACCATAGCCTCGGCCCCCGGGTCTCTGCAAGCGACCGGCAGCGCCGGCTAGCGGATGGAGCGGAGGAGTTCGAGGAACTCCTTCACGGACTTCTCCCCCGTGAACCCACCTTCCGTGAACAGGTTCCCCTGCGAGTCGTAGAACGCGTAGGACGGGAGCCCGGGGAAGCCGTACTGCTTGAGCAACCGGTCGCCCGGGCCGTCGCCCTCCGTGCAGTCGACCTTGATCGGGACGAAACGCTCGAGCTCCGGGAGCACCTCTGCGTGATGGATCACCGTGCGATCCATCACCTTGCAGGACGAGCACCACTTCGCGGTGAAGTCGAGGAAGGCCGGACGCTTCTCGGCCCGGGCCTTCGCCAGTCCCTCGTCGTGGCTCATCCAGCGGATCGGGTCGAGCGCCGTCTCGTCCTCGAGGGAACGGAGCGGCCCCCACGCCGGCCGGAACAGGCCGACGCCGAACCAGACCGCGAGCAGGAGGAAGAGCAGTCCGAGCGCCGTGGAGCCCGCGGTCCTGGGGCTCTCCGGAGAGGGTTGCAGGGTCGGCCGGAGGAAATAGCCGGCCAGCCCCAGCGCGGTGAGCAGCGCGACGACCCCCACGACGGCGGTCGAGAAGCCGGAGCTGAGGAAGTAGAGGGCGACCACGAAGAGGGCGACGCCCATCACGACCTTCACCTTGTCCATCCACCCGCCGGACCGGGGAAGGAACTTCGCGCCCATCGCCAGCACGACGAACAGGACCCCCATCCCGAGCGCGAACGCGAAGAGGAAGAGCGTTCCCAGGACGGGGTCGCGGGTCTTCGCGATCCAGGCGAGCACCGCGACCAGCGCCGGTCCGACGCAGGGGGCGGCCACGAGCCCGAGCACGAGGCCCATGAAGAGGGCGCCCAGGAAGCCGGCCTTCGCGCCGGCGCCGGCCCGGTTCCGGATGAAGGCGGGCGCCTGGACCTCGAAGAGGCCGAACATGCTGAGGCCCATCGCGTAGACGAACGCGGCGAGCGCGCCCAGCACCCAGGGGTTTCCGAGCCAGGCGCCGAAGGTCTGCCCGGCCAGGCCCGAGACGAGCCCGAGGGAGGAATAGGTGACGCAGATCCCGAGCACGTAGGTCAGCGCCAGCGCCAGCGTCTTGCCCCGGCTGCGCGCGGCTCCCCGCGCGAAGAAGGCGATGGTCACCGGGATCATCGGATACACGCAGGGCGTGAGGCTGGCGAGGATGCCGCCCAGGAAGCAGATCACCAGCGCCCCGAGGAGGTTCTCGGCGACCGTCTTCTCGAAGTCGGACTTGCCGCCCGGCGCCGGCGTACCGGGCCCGCGGGCGGCGAACAGCTCCTGATTCGCCGGCCGCACGGTGGCCCCGGGCGCGGCGAGCGGAAGCGCCGCCTCGGCCTGATGATCCTCATGCGGGTAGCACACCTCGTCCGTGCAGGGAAGGAACCGGATCCTGGCCCGGACCGGCACGGATTCGCCGTTCACTCCGGCCCCGACGGTGATCGAGGCGCGGAAGACCTGGGTCCCCTCGTAGATCGGAACCTTCTCGCCGAACAGCTCCTTCTCGACCGCCGGGGGGAACTCGACGGAGGAGAAGCTCAACCCCGGGGTCGGCTCCAACTCGATCGCGACCCGCTGATCCTTCGAGGCACCGGGTCCATAGAGGTGGATCCCTTCCTGGATCGTGAGCTTGACCGCGACCCGTAGGGTGTCGCCCGGGCGGGCCTTGTCCTGGGAGAAGTGGACCGACTCCCGGACCCGCGCCTCCTCGGCGTCCTGGGCCGTGAGCGTCGCAGCCAGAAGGAGCGTGACCAGCGTGCTCGTCATGAACAGGATTCTCCCGCCTGGAGGGCGCCCGCGCACCCTACCTGAACCGGGTCGCGGACTTCGGGCCCGGTAAAGTGTGCACCTCAGACACCGAGAATGAAAGCGGTTACGACGACGACAACGGGGTGACCGGAGGACGTTCACCTCCGGCGGCGGCCGAGCCGCGCCCCGTGGTACGAAGCTCAAGAACCCCACCCGCCGGAAGAACCGGGCACGTAGGGGATCGACTCGGAGATCCGTCCCAGGTCGGTGCCCGGTCGGGATACCCCGGACGCCGCCAACCGACACTCCATCCGAAATGGGTGGTCGCCCGGGGATCCTCGGTTCCAGGAATCCGCCGCCGCCCGGTGCCCCGACGCAGCATCACGGTAGCTACTTCAGTGGTTGTGGACGGCGCCGGTCTTCGAGAACAACACCGGACCCCGGGCGGCTCACCCTCCACGGTCTCCCCGCCGCGCTCACTTCAGGTTCATCAGATAGCTCACGACCTGGTCCAGCTCCGCGTCGGTCAGGTGACTCTGAGGCTCCATCTTGGCGTCCGGTTTCACGGATTTCGGGTCCTTGATGAACTTCTTCAGGTGTGCGGCGTCGCGCTCGGAGCCGATGTGCGAGAGGTCGGGAGCGTCGGGGTCCTTCTCCCCCTCTCCCCGGATCGTGTGGCAGGTCAGGCAGCCGCTCTCGTCCATCAGCCTGCGGCCCGGAGGCGTCTCGCCCGAGGATGAGGCGGGCGGGACCGGGCGCACGACGGTCGTCCCCTCGGGCTCGCGGGTCGCCCGCGGAGACCACGCGCCCCACACGGTCATGCCCACGAGCCAGCTCGCGGCGAGGGCGCCCAGCGCCAGCGCGACGGGCCGCCGGCGCGGATGGCGCTCGGGGCTCCGGTCCAGGAACGGGAGGAGCAGGAGCACGGTCACGCCGAGTCCCGGGATCACCAGCGTGCCGATCCACTCCCAGCGGCCGGTGAAGAGCTTGAGCGTCTGGAACAGGAACAGGAAGTACCAGTCGGGCCGCGGGTCGTAGGACGTCTCGGAAGGGTCGGGAGGCGGCTCCAGCGGCGCGGGGACGAGGATCGCGACCAGGACCAGGAGGCCGACGCCCAGGAAGACCGCGACCGACTCGCGCGCGACGTGGTCGGGCCAGAACCGCACGGGCTTCTCGGTCGCCTCCCCGGCGAGGAAGGTGGGAGAGACTCCCTGCCGGTCCACCATCGCGAGGTGCAGCGCCGCGAGCACGATGGTGAGCGCCGGGAGGATGAGCGCGTGGAGCGCGTAAAAGCGGGTGAGGGTCGGGGCGCCGACCTCGTCGGCGCCCCGGAGGAAGCGCGCCATCACCGGGCCCAACCCCGGCGCGCTCTCGGCCACCTCGGTGCCGACGACCGTCGCCCAGAAGCCTTTCTTGTCCCAGGGGAGCAGGTAGCCGGTGAACCCGAACCCGAGGACCGTGAGGAAGAGGAGGACCCCCACCATCCAGAGCAGCTCGCGCGGCTCCTTGTACGCCCCCCACACGAAGACGCGCGCGAGGTGGAGCGCGAGCACGACGATCACGAAGGACGCGCCCCAGTGGTGGAAGGCCCGGAGGAAGCGGCCGAACGGCAGGCTCTGGATGTAGTGGATGCTGTCCAGCGCGTGGTCCGGCGTGGGAGCGTAGTTCAGCGCCAGGAGCGCGCCGGACACCGCCTGGAGGAGGAGGAGCGCCAGCGCCAGCGTGCCCAGCGTGTGGAGCCAGCCGGTCCGGGCCGGGAGCCGCTTCTCGCGCTGGCGCGCGAGCGCCTCGCCGACGCCGGTCCGGCGGTCGATCCAGTCGAGCAGGCTCGGCAGGAGTCGTGCCATGCACCCGTCAGACCGGCTCCACCTCGGCGGAGGGAAGGGGCCGTGCCTCGATCCAGAGGGCTCCCTGGTCCTTTCGGATCCGGTGCCGGTCGAGCGGGCGGAGCGGCGGGCCCGCGAGGACGCGGCCCTCGAGGTCGAAGATCCCGCCGTGGCACGGGCAGAGGAAGCTCGCCTTCTCCCGGTTCCAGAAATAGGGACAGCCGAGGTGCGTGCACCGAGACGCGAACGCGGTCCACCGGTGGTCCTCCCGACGGACGAGCCAGGCCACCCGGACCCTCCGGCGCCGCCACCAGCCCTCCCCCTCCTCGGCCTCGAACTCGATCTTGGCCGGGCGGCCGGCGGGGAGGTCGGGCGGCGGGCCGAGACGGATCCACTGCTCTTCCGCGGAGGCCGGCTTCCTGCCGATGAGATAGCCCAGGAACGGCACGGAGAGACCGGCCGCGAGCGCGGCGTGGAGCGTGCACGCGAGGCGGGCGAGGAAGCGGCGGCGCGACGGGGTGGGCTCGATCTGTTTCATGGTGGTGTCGTTGGCCACCCCCCGACGGCCCGGGGATTATAGGGCGCTCGCCCGGGCGTGTTAACTTCACGTCCCGCTGAGCGGGCCGAGTCAGGAGGCGGAATGCAACGAAGGGCGGTCGAGAGCTGCATCATCGCGGGCGCGGCGCTCGCGTTGATCGCGACCTCGTGCGGACTCGCCTGGCGGGCGGCCGCCGAGGTGGGGCCGACCTTCGACGAGGTATCCCATCTGCCGGCGGGCTACTCGTACGTCCGCGAGGGGCGGATCGTCCTGAACCCGCAGCACCCCCCGGTGGTGAAGTGGCTGGCCGGAGTCTCGGTCTGGCTCTGGCGCAAGGATCTCGCGATGGACCGCCGTTTCATCGACGGGACGCCGCCCCCCGCACAGCCAGGCGAGATGCAGCTCGGCCCCGAATGGGAGTTCGGCAGGAGGTTCCTGTTCGGGCAGCCGGACGACAACGACCGCACGATGGCCGGCGCCATCCTGCGCCGGGGACGCCTCCCGAACATCCTGGGTCTCGCGCTCCTGATGGTCCTGGTTTTTTCCTGGTCGCGTTCCCTCTTCGGGAACCTGGGCGGGCTGGTCTCGCTGGCTCTGTGCGCGGTCTGCCCGAACCTGCTCGGGCATTCCGCCCTGGTCACCTTCGACGCTCCGCTCACGGTAGCCTATCTGGGAACCATCTACGCCTTCTGGCGCTGGACCGAGAGGCCGTCCAGAGTCCGCCTCGTGCTCGCAGGGGCCGCGCTCGGGACCTCGCTGGCCGTCAAGTTCACCGCGATCTTCCTCCTTCCCACGCTGGGGGCTCTGCTCGCCCTCAAGGCCTGGCAGGGTGGTCGGGGGACCTGGCTCAGATGGTCGCTCGGCGCCGCGGGGGCGGGCGCCGTTGCGCTCGTGGTCCTCTGGGCGTGCTACGGGTTCCCGCGCGATCCAGGCTTCTATCTCGACGGGCTGCGGAGAGTGAATGCCGACCACAACCCGGACATGCGCGGATATCTCCAGGGGCGGTTCTACAAGGGGATGGACTGGACCTACTATCTGGTCGGCTTGGTGGTGAAGGTCCCGATCGGAAGCCTCGTGGTCCTCCAACTGTCGCTCTTGGGCCTGATCCTCCGCCGGCACTCCCTCGTGCGCGAGGCCTTCCTCCTGCTTCCGGCCCTCTTCTTCTTCGGCGCGACCACGCTACTCTCCGATCCGCTGGGCTTCCGCTATGCGCTCCCCGCTCTGCCGCTCCTGTTCGTGTTCGCGGGGCGGGTCGCCTGGTCGTTGCCGCGAGGGGTCTGGTGGGGGGCGGGCTGCCTCGCGGTTCTCGTGTGGTCCGCGGTCTCGTCCTGGAGACAGGCTCCGCACTTCCTGGGCTACTTCAACGAGATCGCCGGGGGCCCGGAGGGTGGACACGAGTGGCTGGACGACAGCAACGTGGACTGGGGAGGAGGACTGCCCGCCTTGCGGCGCTGGCTCGATGCACGACAGATCGAGGAGATCCACCTGTTCTGGCCCTGGTGGAGCATCCCGGCCGGCTACTACCTCAAGGACCCGATCGAGCACCAGCCGGGCGATTGGTTCTTCCTGGATCCGGTCCCACCGGGGCTCTACGTGGTCTCCAAGCACTTCGCGATTCGTATGAAGAGCGAGCAGGAGTCGAGGGGGCTCCAAGCCCCCCGCTTTCCTCGACAAGTCCAACTAGAGGCCAACCTTCCCTTTGGCTTCTTCGTCTATCGAAGCTCTTCGAGCCGGTAGGACCGACTGGTCCTAGGCGGCGCTGGACCGGGCCCGCCATCCACATCGTTTTCCACATCGCTTCCCCAAGGGGAGTCTCTTCTAGTTCCAGCCAAGGCAGGCCTTTGCGTTGGCGTGGATCTTCCGGACGAATCCCCATCCCCATCCCGTCCGCATCTGGAGATTCTTCAATCTTCATACGGCGTCCCTAATTTCTTCGCGAAGTTCGGGTTATGAGGGCGGGTTTTCGGGGGGGGCCAGCCGGTCGGACGCCGGCCTCCGGGCCCTGCCAAGGCCGCTCGAGCCTCCGGCCTCTGGACTAGTCCAAATGGCGCCAACGACTTAGTTCCAGCTTGCGTGCGAGGCCAGGTACGGCTCCTTGCAAGTACCCAAATACGGTGTAACCTGCCCGCCTCGCCACTACATCTTGGGCCTTCGAGGCTCGAAGGCGATGGCGGAGACGTCTACGAGAGGGCGGTTGGGCTCCTTTGGAGAGCCTGGGCGGGGCTTCTTCGGAGGAGTCCTGACCCTCCCGGGTGCCAGGAGGTGCCCGGGAGGGTCTGGAGGGTGTCGTTCCGGAGGGCTTGTGGCCGATTCTCGTGAGGAGAGTCGGCGGTTTCCCAATCTGGGAGGGAAGCGCGGCATGGCGAAAACGGCGGCGGTCAATCGCCTCGCAGGGATGGACCAGAAGGCGGGAAGCGTCTTCACCACCAACAGCGTCAAGGTCCTGGAGGCCCGGTACCTCCAGAAGGACGCGAGCGGCCGGCTCACCGAGACCCCCGAGGGGCTCTTCCGGCGCGTGGCCCACGAGATCGCATCCGTGGAGCGGACCTACCCGGGCGCGACGGAGAAGCGGACCCAGGAGGTGGAGGAGCAGTTCTATCAGCTCATGGTCTCGGGGCTGTTCATGCCGAACTCCCCCACCCTCATGAACGCCGGCCGATCGATGGGCATGCTGAGCGCCTGCTTCGTCCTCCCCGTGAACGACAGCATCGACGAGATCTTCGACTCGATCAAGGCGACCGCCCTGATCCAGAAGGCCGGTGGCGGGACCGGCTTCGCCTTCGACGCGCTCCGGCCCACCGGCGACTACATCTCCTCCAGCGGTGGGACCACGAGCGGGCCGATCAGCTTCTGGCGCGTGTTCAGCGAAGCCACCAACGCCATCCAGCAGGGCGCGTTCCGGCGCGGCGCGAACATGGGGATGATGTACATCGATCATCCCGACATCCTGAAGTTCATCTACTCCAAGCAGGACCTCACGCGGTTCACCAACTACAACATCTCGGTGAAGATCACCGACGCCTTCATGAAGGCCCTGAAGGCGAACCCGAACGCGCCGCATGTCGTGGTCAATCCGCGGACCCGCGAGGAGTTCTACCTCCCCAGGAGCCTGAGCATCGAGAAGTACCAGATCCGCCATCTGGTGCCGGTCCGGGGCTCCAAGGAGGGCGAAGGCGCGCCCTACTGGACCGTCGGCGAGCTGTTCGACGTGATCGTGGATCATGCCTGGCAGACCGGGGAGCCGGGCGTGGCCTTCATGGACCGGATCAACGAGGCCAACCCGACCCCCCACGTCGGGCGGATCGAGGCCACCAATCCCTGCGGCGAGCAGCCGCTCCTCCCGTACGAGGCCTGCAACCTCGGCAGCATCAACGTGGGCGCCTGCCTGCGCGCCGAGAAGGAGGGAACCCGCTTCGACTGGGACCTGCTGCGCCAGTCCGTGAGGACGTCCACGCGCTTCCTCGACAACGTCATCGACGCCAACCGCTACCCGCTGATCCAGATCGAGGAGATCTGCAAGAACAACCGCAAGATCGGGCTCGGGATCATGGGGTTCGCGGACGCGCTGTTCGGTCTGGGCCTCCCCTACAACTCCGAGGAAGGGGTCGCCTTCGGCGAGCAGGTGATGAAGTTCGTGAACGACGAGTCCCACCAGATGTCCCAGGAGCTCGCCGTGGAGCGGGGCTCGTTCCCCAACTGGAAGGGGAGCACGTGGGACACGCGGCAGGGGCGGCCCATGCGCAACGCGTGCGCCACGACCGTGGCTCCCACCGGGACCATCAGCATCATCGCGAACTGCTCGGGCGGGATCGAGCCGCTCTTCTCGCTGGCCTTCTTCCGGAACGTGCTGGATGGCCAGCGCCTGGTCGAGGTGAACGAGCGGTTCCAGCAGGTGGCCCGGGAGCGGGGCTTCTACAGCGACGAGCTGATGGCGACCGTCGCCCGCGACGGGACCATCCAGCAACTGCCGGCGATCCCCGACGACGTCAAGCGCATCTTCGTCACGGCGCGGGACGTGTCCCCGGAATGGCACATCCGCATGCAGGCGGCCTTCCAGAGGCACTGCGACTCGTCGATCTCGAAGACCACCAACTTCCCGACCGAGGCCACCCGCGAGGACGTCCGGAAGATCTACCTGATGGCCTTCGAAGCCGGGTGCAAAGGAGTCACGGTCTACCGGGACTGCGCGCGGGCCAACCAGCCGATGGCCCTGGACAACCAGGCGGCGCCCAAGGAGGCGAAGAAGACCGAGCCCGCGCCCCAGCCGGTCGATCTGACCCCGATGCGGCTCCCTTCGATCATGTCCTGCCTCCGCGTCCGGCAGACCACGCCCTTCGGCAACATGCACGTGAAGATCAGCGTGGAGCCGAGCACGGGGCGGGAGCGCGAGGTGTTCGCGCAGCTCGGCAAGGGCGGGGACGTGGCGAACAGCGATCTCGAGGCCATCTGCCGCCTGATCTCGCTGTTCCTGAGGTGCGGCGGGACGCTCACGCCCGCGCTCAAGCAGCTCGAGGGCATCGGCAGCAGCCTCACGATCCCGAGCCGTGAGGGTCGGATCACGTCGCTGGCCGACGGTCTGGCCCGCGCGATCCGGCGCTACCTCAAGGCCAAGGAGGCGTTCGGCCTCGAGGCGCTCCTGCTCGGGAAGGTAGACCTGGCCTCGTTCGAGGAGAAGGCGACGCGGTCGAGCGGCGTCTACTCCGAGAACGGCGGCAACGGCCACCGCGACCACGCCTTCAAGATCAAGTGCCCCGAGTGCAGCGGCGATCTCGTCTTCGAGGAAGGGTGCGTCCGCTGCCACGGGTGCGGCTTCTCGCAGTGTTAGCAGATCCGGAACGAAGGAGCCGCCGGGGTCGCCCCGGCGGCTCCTTTTCTTCGTTGGCTGCGGCGCTCGCTACGTGTTGACCCGCTCCAGGAACTCCCCAGTCCGGGTGTCGACCTTGACCCGGTCCCCCTTGTTGATGTGAAGCGGGACCTTCACCTCGAGCCCGGTCTCGAGCTTCGCGGGCTTGTAGATGTTGGTCACCGAATTCCCCCGCGCTCCCGGCTCGGTCTCGGAGACCGCGAGCACGACCGACGTCGGGAGATCGACCGCGATGGGATTCCCCTCGTAGATCGTGACGGTGACGTTGGAGTTGTGCGCGATGTAGGGGATGGTGGACTCCAGGACGTCGCCCGGAATCGTGATCTGCTCGTAGGACTCGTTGTCCATGAAGACGTAGTGGTCCCCCTCCTGGTAGAGGTACTGCATTTCCTTCTTGTCCAGGTAGGCCACCTCGACGGTGTCGGAAGGCCTCAGCCGCTTTTGCGACTGCGCGCCGCTCATCAGGTCCTTGCCCTTGATCTGGATGATGCCCCTGAGGTTCCCGGGGGTCGTGTGCATGAAGTCCGTGACGAGGACGAGCGCGTCGTCCATCTTCAGGACCAGACCCCTACGGATTTCCGTCGCCTTGATCACCGGGGACCACCTCCCTGGCTGTCCTGGATGTCCCTTCGTCCGGGCCGCGCGACAGGCATGACGCTGATCCAGGCGCGGACGGGAACTTCGCACGGAGTGCTGCAACCGCTTGCGAGCGGCGAAGGAAGTTACCCATGCCCGGATCTGCTGTCAAGCGCGCCAGCGGGCCGGTCGCCGATATAATCCGGCCCGCAGAGTACGGGAGGTGAACGGAGGCTCTTGAGTCCCTTCTCGGAATCGGCGCCCCGCAGGATCCGGGTGGACGAAGACGTGCGCCGGCTCGACCGGTTCCTCTTCGACACCTTCCCCGACCTGCCCTATCCGCTGCTCCAGAAGATCATCCGCCGCCGGTGGGCCACCGTGAACGGTGCGGCCGCCCCGCCCGACCGCCCGCTCGCGCGAGGGGACGTGGTGGAGCTGCGCCTCCCGAAGGGAGACCCCTCGCGTCCGGCCCCGAACCCGGCGATCGGGCTCCAGGTCGTCTACGAGGACTCCCACCTCCTAGCGGTGAACAAGCCGGCCGGCCTCCCCGTCCATCCCGGACCGGGACACCGGACCGGCAGCCTGGTCAACGCGCTCCTGGCCCGTTACCCCGAGGCCCTGGACCGTCTCGGCAAGCGCAACGCCTACGGTCTCTGCCACCGGCTGGACATGGACACTTCGGGCGTGATCCTGGTCGCGCTCGACTTCCGCTCCCACACCGAGATGCAGCGCCAGTTCCGGGAACGCGAGATCTCCAAGGTCTACATCGCGCTGGCGGGCGGGCGCCTCAAGCACACGGTCGGCGAGATCGACCTGCCGCTGGGCGAGATGGCCACCGCGCGCAAGCGCTCGGTGCCCGGACGCGGGGACAAGCTCAAGCGGGCGCTGACCCGTTATCGAGTGCGGGAGCGGCTCCCCTCGTCCTCGCTGCTCGAGGTCTTCCCGCTCACGGGACGCATGCACCAGATCCGCGTCCATCTCGCGGCGTTGGGACATCCGGTGCTGGGCGACCACGAGTACGGCGCGACCCGCGCCAATGCCCTGTTCCGGGAGCGCTATGGCCTCTCCCGCCAGTTCCTGCACGCCTACTCGATCGGGTTCCGGCACCCGATCACGGGCGAGCGGCTGACGCTGACCGCCCCCCTCTCGCCGGACCTCACCCGCGTGCTGGAGGCGCTCCGGAGCGAGGCGCGCGACGCGGGGCCGGGGGCCTGACCTGCACGGCCGCCCGTTACTTCTTCTCGGGCTTCTTGAAGCTCAACTCGGGCGGACAGCCCGCGGTCTTGATGGCGCTCGCGAAGTCGAACTTGGGTCCCGCGCTCGCGTGGCAGGGCTTGCAGGCCTCGGCCGTGACCGGCGGGCTCTTCGCGCTCTTGAGCGGGTTCTTCACGTGCTCCGCCCGGGGACCATGGCAGTGCTCGCACTGGACGTTCGCGAAGCGGGAGGCGTTGTAGGGGCGCTGGAAGCCCCCCTCCTCGCGGAAGCCGAGCGAGTGGCACCCGATGCACTCCGGGTTGACCGCCTGGATCACCTTTTCCAGCGTCTCCATCGCGTGGGCATGCTTGGTCTGGGACCAGAAGTCGTGCTGCCCCGTATGGCAGCCCCGGCAGGTCTCCTGGCCGGCGTACTTCTGGTACTGCTCGTCGCCGGCACCCGCCTTCCGGTCGCTCTCCTTCCACGCGGTGACCAGCGCGGTGAGCGCGCTCTTGAGCTCGTCCAGGCGCTTCTTCACCGCGGCCTCCTCGGGGAGGCTGGTCTCCATGTCGACCATCTTGTAGCGGAGCAGGTTGTAGTCCTCGGTCGTCACCGCGGTCTCGCTCTCCAGCCTGCGGATGACCGTCTCCTTCTCCGCGAGCTGCCGGTCCATCGCCTCCAGGATCTTCGCCTTCTCGTCGGGCGGTCTCGGCTCGGCCTCGTGCACCTTGCGGGCCTGCTGATCGCTCTCGAGCGCGGCGCGGACGAGCCCGAGCTTCTTGACCTTGAGGTCGATGTCGGTGAGGTCGAAGAGGGACTTCTTGGGTCCCAGCCAGGTGAAGTCGATGAGCCCGACCCCCTTGCCCTGCTCCGGCGGGTGGTAGATGCGGATCGGGTTGGCGCGCTCGTGCTTGTAGGCCTGGTCCCAGACATTGGGCGTGCATGAGCCGATCATGAAATCCACGACGTCCTTCGAGCCGTGGCGCGAGAACGTGAGGTCCTCGTTGACCCCCATGTGCGAGAGAACGACCACAAGGTCCCCCTGGGCGCGCAGGGTGCCCTTCATGCGCTCGAGGTAGTCCACGGGGTCCTCGATCCAGAAGGCGTCCTCGAACCGCTTCCCGGCGATGTGGGGGAAGTCGTCGTAGAGCCAGTCCGTGGCCACCCCCACAATCACCACCTTCACGCCCCCCAGCTCCTTGACGATCCAGGGGGTGAAGACCGGGTCCTTCTTCTTCCTCTCGCCCTTCTCGCCCTTCGGGTAGACGTTGGCGCAGACGAAAGGGAACTTCGCGCGTTTGCGGAGCTGATCGAGGAACTCGACTCCGAGCATGAAGTCCCGCTCCCCCGGGCAGATCGCGTCCACCCCCATGAGGTTGTAGGAGTCGACGATGGCCTCCGCGGTGAGCTGGAAGGCGGCGGTCATGTAGTTCCGGAGCCCGGGCGTCTGGTCCCAGAGCTCCAGCATCTTCGGCAGTCCCTGCTTGGGCTTCTTGAAGAACACGTCCCCGGAGTCCACGTGCAGGACCGGGCGCCCCGTCTTCCGGAGGTCGGCCACGATCTGGGAGCGGCGCGCGAGCCCTCCCTGGATGTCCGACAGGCAGCCGCAGGGCTCGGTCTCGCCGTTCAGGTTCTTCGAGAACACGATCGAGAAGGTCGGGTCTCCCCCTCGCGGCGCGGCCGTCGCGACCGCCGAGAGGACGAGGAGGAACGGCCAGCAGGCAGGCTTCATTGTCTTCATGGGCCCTTGTCTTCGAGTTGGTGGAGCACCGGGCTCGCGGGAGTCCGTGGATTCAAGCCGTGTTCGCGCCCACTGTCAACGTCCCGGGACCCGGCCCGTCCGGGTACCAGCGGTCGAGCCATCCGGGCAGCTCGTCCAGCGCGCGGATCTCCGCGTCCGCGGGACCGGCGCCCGCCCGATAGGTCCTCGGATGGACGCGGAGCACGCCGCGCATGCCGACCGCCCGGGCTCCGTCCACGTCACGGTCCGCCCGGTCCCCGACGAACACGGCCTCCCCGGGGCGGACCCCGAGCCCGTCCAGGGCCTCGTGGAAGATCCGGGCGTGGGGCTTGCGGACCCCGAGGTCCCGGGAGAAGACCTTGATCGGGAAGAAGTCGTCGATTCCGAACTCCGCGAGGTCGCGGAGATGGAGCTCGGTGGGCCAGAAGCTGTTGGAGACCAGCGCGAGGCGGAGCCCTCGCGCCCGGAGCGAGGCCAGAGTCCCCGGGACTTCGGGATAGAGGGAGACCTGGGACCTGATCGGGCCGTAGTGTGCCTCCTCGAGGTGTCGGATCAGCAGGGACCTGGGTGGCACTCCGCACCCCCCGAGCACCTCCTCGAAGAAGTCGCCGAGCGCGCGCTCCTGGTGGGTGGCCGCAGCCTCTGTTTCAAATCGGGCCAGGACCTGCCGATAGAGGGCATGGAACCGTTCCCGGGAGGGCCAGGCGCCGCCCTCCTCCGCCTGCAGACGCTGCCAGGCGGCGTCGAGCGCCCGACGGTCCAGCTCCTCCCAGGGGAGGGTCTCGAACTCGAGAAGCGTGTTGCCCATGTCGAACAGGACGGCCTTCAGTTGCGCTCGCATGGGGGCGAGAGTCTATCCCCTCGGATCCGGACCGGCCACGGCGGGGGCGGCGCGGGCGGCGGCGTTGGTCGGGCCCGGGGCCCGTGGTATAGTGCCGCCCGTCAACTCCCGGTGGATCCGGGAGTTCTCATTGGTGGGCACGTCGGAAGAGGAGATCGGCTTCCCGAAATGACTGAGCGGGGCGCGTCTCTCTCCGGGTCCGAAAAGAGGGTCCTGGTCCTCGGAGCCGGACTCGCGGGGATGTCCTGCGCCTGGAAGGTGGCCGCACTCGGAGTCCCTCCGCTCGTGCTCGAGAAGGCCGGAGAGGTCGGCGGTCTCGCCAAGAGCTTCACCCGGAACGGGTTCACGATGGACTGCGGCCCCCATCGCTTCTTCACCAAGGAGCAGTGGCTGCTCGACCACATCCACGAGCTCCTGGGCGCGGACAACGTGCTGACGCGGCCACGCAAGAGCCGCATCTTCCTGATGGGCCGGTTCTTCGACTATCCGCTCGTGCTGTCCAACGTGGTCCGGAGCCTCCCGATCACGACCCTGGTCAAGTCCTTCGCCGACTACCTGGTCATCAAGGTCCGGAACCTCTTCGCACGCAAGCCCGACGACAATTTCGAGAACTGGGTGATCAACCGGTTCGGCCGGGAGCTCTACAAGGTCTTCTTCGGCACCTACACCGAGAAGACCTGGGGCATCCCCTGCACCCAGATCTCAGCCGACTGGGCTTCGCAGCGGATCACGCTCCTCTCGCTCTGGGACACGGTCAAGAAGACGGTCTTCCGGCCCCGGAACGAGCCCCGCACGCTGGTCTCCAAGTTCTACTATCCCCGCACCGGCGGCGTCGGGAGCTTCTGCCGGCGCTATCGGGAGGAGGTCGAGAAGCTGGGCGGCAAGGTGCTGACCGGCGTCAAGATCACCTCGATCCGCCACCACGAGGGGCGGGTGACCCACGTGGTCTACGAGAACGGGAACGAGGTCGTGGAGGAGCCGGTCGAGACGCTGTTCTCGACGATTCCGCTGGGCACGCTGATCCAGATCCTCGATCCGCCCGCGCCGCCGGCGGTCCTGGAGGCCACCCGCAAGCTCAGGCACCGCTGCATGATCTTCGTCTACGTGGAGGTCGCACGGCCTCAGATCACGGACGACAACTGGATCTACCTTCCCGAGCAGACGCTCACCGTGCACCGCCTTTCGGAGTTCAAGAACTTCAGCCCCGAGAACGCGCCCGCCGACCGGACCATGCTCTGCGCGGAGATCACCTGCGACTTCGACGACGAGCACTGGCGCATGGCCGACCAGGACCTGATCCGGATCACGAAGGAGGACCTGGCGAGGATCGGTCTGGTCCGGCCGGAGGAGGTGCGGGATGCCTTCTGCTTCCGCGCCCGCTACGTCTATCCCCTCTACGACCTGACTTACAAACAGCACCTCACGAAGATGATCCACTTCGTGGACGGGTTCGAGAACCTGTACACGGCCGGCCGGCAGGGGCTCTTCAAGTACGGCAACATGGACCACTCGATCGAGATGGGGTTCAAGGTGGCCGAGAACATGAAGGCCCGGCACGACTCCCACAAGGCCGTCGCGACCGAGAAGGAGTGGTTCGGGTAGACCGTCTCAGGCCGCCCCTCCCAGCGAGGTGCGGACGATCAGGTCCAGCCCGACCAGGTCGAGCGGCTTGTCCACCACCGCGACCGTCCGGGCCGGCACCGCCTCGTGCTCCCCCAGCGCCCCGAAGCCCGTCATGAAGACGAACGGGACCTGCTCCCGGAACAGGGCGATCCGGCGCGCGGTCTCGGGTCCCGAGCTCCCCGGCAGCCGGACGTCCATCAGGATCAGGTCGTAGTCGTTCTCGCGGGCCAGGGACTCCGCCTCCCGGCCGTCGGGCGCTGTGTGGACGACATGCCCCCCCCGCCCGAAGAACTCGCGAAGCAGCTCCAGGATCAGAGGCTCGTCATCGACCACGAGGAGTCGCCCTGGGCGCAGAACGGGCGGCGCGCGCATCCCCCTAGCCTTCCTTTCCCCATCTTCTGTCTCGCGATCGGGCGACACATGAGCCTCAATGAGAATACCCGGCTCGAGGAAGTCGGGCAAACCGGCCCGCGCCTCCCGCGAGACGCGGAGTCTCAGGCTGAACCAGCCCGGGGCGGTCTACTCGTGCCGGAGCGCCACGATCGGATCGAGAGCCGCGGCCCGGCGCGCCGGGTAGAGGCCGAACAGCACGCCCACCCCGCACGAGATCACCAGCGAGAGGCCCACCGAAGCGGGGGTCACCACCGATTTCCAGCCGGTATAGGCGACGATCGCCCAGACCCCCCCGAGCCCCACCGCGATCCCCAGAACCCCGCCGGCGAGCGCGATCGTGACGGTTTCCACGAGAAACTGCACCGTGATATCCCTCCGCCGGGCGCCCACGGCGCGCCGGATGCCGATCTCCCGCGTCCGTTCGGTGATCGTGGCCAGCATGATGTTCACGATCCCGATCCCGCCGACCACGAGGGAGATCCCCGCGATCAGCAGCATGACCACGTTGAAGACCCGCTGGGTGGCCTCGCTCTGCTGGAGGAGCTCGAGCGGGACCGTGATCTCGTAGTCGGCCTGGTCGTGGAACTTCTCCAGGACCGACCGGATCACGCGCGCCACCGGCAGCACCGCGTCGCGGTCCCGCACGCTGACCAGCATCTGGTCCAGCTCGACGCGGGTGAGCTCGAAGCTCCCCGCCTTGCGCACCACGTGCGAGATGCCGTAGGCCTGGAGCGCGGAGGCGAACGGGACGAAGATCTCGATCGCGCCGCGCTGCGCGACGATCGCCTCGCCCATCGGGGTCGAGAACTCGCGGTCGTCCAGGAGGCCGACGATCCGCCAGTGATGGGCTCCCACCCGGAGATCGCGGCCGAGCGGCTCCACGAACCCCGGGAGCCGCCGGGCTCCCGACGCCCGCACGACGCAGACCCGCTTCCCCTCCTCCCCGTCCGCCTGGGTCAGGAGCCGGCCGCGCGCCGCCTTGAGGTTCAGCCGCCGGAAGTGCGCGGCCTCGACTCCGTGGACGTGCACCTCCTCGAGCTCCCGGCTGCCCGCCCAGACCTTCTCGCGCACGATGTGGACCGGCAGCACCTCGATCACTCCCGGCACCGTGCCCCGCACCTGGCGCAGGTCCCGGAAGGTCAGGCCGTAGCCCACCGCGCGGCGCTGGGCGCCCTCGGCCTTCTTCTCCGGCGGTCGCACGGAGCTCACCACGATGTTCGTGAGCCCCAGGCGCTCGATCTGCTCGAGGATCTCCTGCTGCGCCCCGGCGCCGACCGAGAGCATCGAGATCACCGACGCGACCCCGAACACGATGCCGAGCGTGGTCAGGAAGCTCCGGAGCTTGTGCCGGAGCAGGTTCCTCGCGGCGAGCTGGAAGGACTCGGGGAGGGCGGGCAGCAGCGCCTTCCTCACGAGGTCAGAACTCGAAAGACACCGGAGCGGCGGCGGCTTCCGCCCGGTCGGCCATGACCCCGTCTCTCAGGTGCAGCACCCGGGGGAGCCGGCTCGCGATCTCGGGGTTGTGGGTGATCACCACGATGGTCTTGCCGCGCCGGTTCAGCTCGCGGAAGACCTTCATGATCTCGACGCCGCTCCTCGAGTCCAGGTTGCCCGTCGGCTCGTCGGCGAGCAGCAGGTCCGGCTCGCCCACGAGGGCGCGCGCGATGGCGGCGCGCTGGCACTCGCCGCCCGACAGGGCCGTGGGGAGGTGCCGCACGCGCTCCTCGAGACCGACGGCGGCGAGGCGCTCCAGAGCCCTCGCGTGCCGCTCCACCCGGGGAACCCCACGGTAATAGAGGGGGAGCTCCACGTTCTCCAGGACCGTGAGCTGCGGGACGAGCTGGAAGGACTGGAACACGAAACCGATGCTCTGGTTCCGCACCTCGGAGAGCTGGTCGTCCGGGAGCTGAGCGACGGCCCGGCCCCGCAGGAAGTACTCGCCGCTGGTCGGCCGGTCCAGGCACCCGAGGATGTTGAGCAGCGTCGATTTCCCGGAGCCGGAAGCGCCCACGATGGCGACGAACTCCCCGGGCTCGACCTGGAGGGTGACGCCTCTCAGCACGTGCAGGCGCCCCGCGCCGCCGGCGTAGTGCTTGTGGACCTCCCTCAGATCCAGGATCGGCGCCGCCCCGGACGTCATGACCCCACGGCGGACGCGCCCGGTTGGGCGGCAGCCGGCGCGGGGGTGGCCGGCTTCGGCTTGACCGGTGGCGCTGCGGCCGGGCCGCCCGCGCCGCGTCCGGGGTGGTAGAGCAGGACCCGGTCCCCCTCCTTCAGCCCCGAGACGATCTCCACCTGGGCGTCGCTGCTCCGCCCTGCGACCACGTCCACGCGCCGGTGCGTCCGCGCATCCCCCTGGAAGCAGAAGGTCTTCCCCTCCTCGGCGAAGACCGCCTGGAGCGGCACGTGGAGGGCGTCCGTCACCTCCCCCACCACGATCTCGGTGCGGGCGGAGATCCCCGGCCGGATCTTCACGTCGGTCCCGACGAGCGTCACCTCGATCTCGAACTTCTTGACCGCCTCCTCGCCGCTCCACCACCCTTCGTTGGACGTGACCTGTCCGACCTTGGTCACCTTCCCCTCGACCACCCGATCCGCGTAGGCCTCGAGCGTGACCAGGGCGCGCTGCCCCTCCTTGATCTTCTCCACCTCGCCCTCGTGGACCCGCACGAACACCTGCATCTCGGAGAGGTCGGGAATGGTCATGATCGTGAATCCGGACCAGACGTTCTCCCCCACGCGCACCCGCTCGTTGTCCCAGGGGCGCCGGGGATCGCCGTAGATCACGATGCCGTCGCAAGGGGCCCGAAGCGTCATCTCGGCGAGCTGCTTCCGGAACTTCTCGAGCTGCTTCTTGGTGTTGGCGAGCTGGCGGCGCTTCTGGGTGGCCATCGCGGTCTTCTGCCCGAGGAGCGACGACCCGCGCTTCTGCACCTGCACCAGCTCGCGCTCCGCGTCCCGGAAGTCGGAGCGCTGCTTGTCCCGGTTCATGCGGCAGGTGTAGGTCTCGTAGAGACGGAGCGCGGCGCAGGCCAGCTCCACCTGGATCTCGGAGGACCGGAGCTTCATCCGTTCCTCCTCCACCTGCTCCTGGGTGACGAAACCCTCCGCGAGAAGCGGCGGAAGCTGATCGAATTTCTCCTTGCCCCGGCGGTAGGACGACTGCGCCTGCTCGACGTCGAGCCCGAGCTTGCGCCGTTCCTGCGGGTCGTCCCCCATCTCGCACTTCTCGAGCGTGAGGCGGGCCGTCTGCAGCTTGAGCGTGGCCTTCTGCTCGTTCCCCTCGTTCTCCATCCCCTGGATCTCGAGCTCGGTCTCGGCCGACTTCAGCTCGGCCTCCTCCTGGAGCTGGCGGTTCTCCAGGTCCAGGACCTGCTTCTCCAGCTCGGTCTTGTCCAGCTCGACCAGCACGTCGCCCTTCTTGACCGCCGTGCCTTCCTCGGACATCGAGACGATCTTGGCCTGCCCCTCGTTCTTGGAGCGGATGTACTCCGACTTCTTCGCCTTGACCGTTCCGGTCTCGCGCACCGTGACCAGGAAGCCTCCCCGGGCGACCTGCCCCGTCCCCAGCGACGACTCCGGGCCCGCCGCCGACGCCGAAGAGCGCCGCCAGACGATCCACGCGCCGCCGAGCGCGAACAGCGCGCACCCGCCGAGAATCGCGAAGCGCTTCCGCGTCACGTGCGCCACATCCCCTGCTCGTCCAGCTCCAGGAGACCCAGGTCCCGCTGGAGCTGCACGCGCGCGATCTCATAGGTGACCAGGCTGTTCACGTAGGCGTTCCGCGAGTCCAGCAGGCGCTGGCGGGCTTCCACCACGTCGCGGTTGGGGATCTGCCCGGCCTGGAACTGGATCTCCGCGATCCGCACGCGGCGCTCCTCGGACTGGATGATCTCCTCCTGGATGCGCACCGTGGCCTCCGCGCGCCGGAGCCGTCGGAAGGTCTCCCGGACGCCCCGGGACACCTCGTCGCGCAGGAGGTCGAAGGACCGCTGCTCCCGGTCGAGCGAGATCAGCGAGCTCCGGTAGGCGTTGCGCTCGCTGCGCCGGTCGAGCGGGAGGTCCAGCCGGAGCCCCGCCGTCAGCTCCCGCGAGGAGAAGCTCTGGAGTCCGAAGTTGGGCTCCGGATCGGTCGTTACGTTGTAGGCGGTCGTGAGGTTCAGATCGGGCCGGAGCGCCTGCCGCGCGATCCGCACGGCGCGGCGCTGGTCCTCGAGGCGGTCGCGGGCGGTGAGCAGCTCCAGGCGGTTCCCCAGCGCAGTCTCGACCGAGGACCGGACGTCGTACTGGACGGGGACGAACGCCGGGGACTCGTCCGCCACGTCCACGCGCGCGTCCGTGGCCAGGCCGAGCAGGATCTTGAAGTTGTCCAGCGAGGATTGATAGGCCTGCCGGGCGTCCACCACGTCGTTCTCCGCCTGCAGCTCGCTCTGGCGCGCCCGGAGCACCTCGAGCTGCGGCTGCCTCCCGATGTTGAAGAGCGCCTCCGCCTGGCGGCGGAGGTAGCGGAGCTGGTCCAGGTTGGCCTCGCTGTTCACCAGGATCTGGCGCTCGCGGACCAGGTTGTAGAAGGACGCCATCACCTGGATCGTGAAGTCCTGCCGGAACAGCTCGAACTCCCGGAGCGCGTAGACCACGTCGCGCTCCGCCTGCGTCAACGCCTCGTGGGAGACCTCCCAGCCGAAGCCGCGGAGCAGCGGCTGGTTCCAGACGATGGACGCCGCGGACGAGATGGTGTTCGGATGCTCCACCCCCCGGTTCGAGTCCTGGAAGATCGAGCTCGAGGCCTGGGCCGAGAGCGTCCCGCCGAGCGGAAGGACCTGGTCCACGCCGACGAGCCCGCTCTGCGAGGTCGTGGGCTCGAGCCCGTTCCGATCCGCCATGAGGGCGGCGATCGTCGAGCGGAAGCGCGGCGTGAGCAGGTTCCAGCGCACTCCCGTCAGCGCCAGCGCGGACAGGTAGACCGATTCCCTCTCGCTCTTGTAGTTCCGGTTCCCCTGCACGGCCTCGGCCAGCGCCTCGCGGAGCTTGAGGCGCCGCGTCTCCGGCTCGGGCGCGACGGGCCCCTCACCGGGCGCCGGCGGCGGGGGCACCTGGGCGGGCCGGACGGGCTGAGGCTCGTTCGTCCCGCGCTCCGCCTCCTTCTCCGCCAGGATCTGCGAGACGTCGTGATCCGCGTCGGCCCGATACGCGGACGGAGAGCAGGCGCCGATGAGCGGAAGAGCGAGGAGGAAGAAGCTCCGCAAAGGCAACCCTTTCGCGGGCGATTGTAGGTGAGCCGGACGAAGCGTCAACGCGGGGCCGGGCCCGGGAGCCCTTCCCGCAGCACCCGTTCGCGCGAGGCCACCGGAGCCGGAGGGAGGCCGGGCCCCTCGGGATGGCTCTCGGCCGGCGCCGCTGGGATGCGGAGCACGAAGGAGACCTCGTTCCCCTCCCCTCGACGCAGCGACCAGCCGGCACCGCTCCGGTGGGCCACGCGGTCGGAGAGGTGGAGCCCGGCCAGCAGGAAGCGCTCGCCGCCGTGGGGCACGGAGAGCGGCTGCCCCGCCGCTCGCGTCAGCTCGGCGGTGCTGCCGCGGAGCGACCGGGAATGGAAGACCAGCGCGAGGTCGAGCGCCGGACGCGCGCCCTCGGGGAGGACCGTCGTCGCCCGCAGCTCCGGCGCACAGGCCGCGTCCAGCGTCCCCAGGCGGGCCACGGCGACGAAGCCGTCCAGGAGCGCCCCCCGGTCCCCCACCAGCTCGAGGGCCTCGGGGGGCGGACCGGTCGTGATCGACCGTCCGTCGCGTTCGAGGGAGGTCGCGATCCGTTGCGCCAGCTCCTGCCAGAACGGGAGCGCCGCGAAGGCGCGCGCCTCCGTGGGGGGCTCGGCCGCCAGATGGTCGAGCAGGGTGCGGGACGTCGCCTCGAAGGCCTGCCGGAGGAGCAGCGCTTCGGGGGAGAGCGGGCCCCCGTCGAGCAGGACGTGAAGCGCGATCTCGCGCTCGGCCAGCGCGGCCTTGAAGCGGTGGCTCTCCTCCTGGAGCGCGCGGATCCAGCCGTGCTGTTCCCGGGCCATCTCCTTGAAGCTCTCGGCGCGCCGCCGGACCTCCCAGTGCACCCGCGCGTTCCGGATCGCCTGTCCGAAGACCCGGCCGAACCCGCCCAGGAGGTCCACGTCCCGCGCGCGGTAGCGGTAGGGGCGCGATCCGGCGACCGTGAGGACTCCGGAGATCGCGGACTCGAGGACCAGGGGAACCGCGACCATCGAGTGGACACCCGAGCGGGTCACGGCCTCCCGCGGGAAGCGGCCGTCCTCGAGCGTGTTCTCCACGACGACAGGACCACGGCGGCTGACCACGCGGTCCTCGAACCGATCGGCCCCCGTCCCACGGAGCAGTGCCTCCACCGCTTCCCGGTCCACGCCCCGCCCCGCCACGACCCGGAGCTCGCCGGCGTCCGCGTCGAAGAGCGACAGCCACGCCCGATCGAGCCCCGTGATCTCGAGCGCGCGGTCGAAGATCCGCTCCATCACGTGGTCGAAATCGAGCGACCCGGAGAGCAGCACCGAGAGCTCGCTGAGGCTGTCCACCTCGCGGACCCGCTCCTGCGACTCGGTCTCGCGGCGATGGCTGGCGGTGATGTCCCGGAACAGGAGGGCCAGGCCCTGAGACGCCCCGGGGCCCACCCCGAACAGGTATGCCTCCACCTCGAGCCGCTCCTCGGTCGTGTCCAGGAACGTCTCGAAGCGCACCGCGCTCCCCTCGGCCGCGCGACCCACGGCATGTCGAACCTTCTCCCGCTCCGGGCCCTCCGGCACCAGCTCCCAGATCGGCCGCCCCTTGCGCGCCGGTCCGAGCACCTGCTCGGCGGACGGGCTGGCCCCCTGGATCTGACCGGCGGCGCCGAGGCGGAGCAGGGGGACGGGGACGGACTCCAGGAAGGCCCGTCCGTAGGCGGCCGCCTCCGCCGCGTCCGCCCAGGCCCTCGAGCGCACGATGGCCCGGGTCAACGGAGGCAGCAGGTGGCGCACGAGGCGGTGCATCTCCGGCGAGAGGGCCCCCGGTCGGCGGAACCCGAGGAACAGCACCCCCTCGATCCGCTCGCTCTCCCGGAGCGGGAAGAGGGCATGCGCGCGGAGCCCGTCTCCGGCCAGGACCTGCTCGTCGGAGAGAGGCGAGAAGCCTTCCCAGTCCGGCACGGACCGCTCCTCGCCGGACCGGAGCACGTGATCGAGAGCGCCGCCCTCCCGGGGGAGCGGAAGCGGCTCCCGGCGCGCGTGCGGCGGGGGCGGAAGCAGCGGGTAGTAGTCGATCTGCACGAGGTTGGCGGAGGGGAGAGCCACGCCGATGCGGTCGCATCCGACCAGCAGGCGAAGCCCCTCGGCCGCGGACGCGAGCGTCCCCGCCAGGTTGGGACCGGCCCCAAAGAGCCCGACGAGATGGCGGAGCTCCTCCGAAGTCGTGGCCTGGTCCTCCGCGCGGCGACGGGCCTCCTCGAGCGGGGACAGATCTTCCAGCGAGACCAGCAGGATCTTCCCGCGCGCCGACTCCACGGTCCGCGAGCGGACCCGGACCGGGGTCGTGCCCTGCGGACGAACTGCCAGCCGCTCGACCCCGGAGGCTTCCGGCCCCAGCGTGTCGCCCGGAAGCAGCTGATCGAGCCCGACCCCCCGCGCGCGGCCGAAGAAGCCCTCGGCCGCGCCCGTCGCTTCGAGCACCACTCCGCCCTTCCCGATGACGAGGAGGAGGGTCGGCGCGTGGTTCACCAGCGCGCGAAAGTAGGCGAGATCGCGCGCGGACCCCTCGAGCGCCGACGAGCGGTCGCGGCGCTCCACCTCCAGTCGGGTCTGCGAGTCCTTGAGCTCGGACCGGGTGGACCCGACCTGGTCTTCGGCCGAGGCGAGCGTGGCCTCGAGGAGCTGCTCGAAGGGCATCTCGGGGGGCGGAGCCGGCATCCCGGTCGCCTCCCGGAACCGGAGCAGGCGACGGCCCGCCTCCGAACGGTCGCGGGAGAACAGCGCGAGCCCGCCGAACCAGAGGCCGGGGATCAGGAGAAGGGCCGCCGCGGCGAGCGGAGCGCCCAGGCCCCAGGAGAGGAGCGTGAGCAAGACGCACGCACCCGCTCCCCAAAGGAGCGACCGGCGCGAAGGGCTTCCTGCATTCATGCGCGATCCGGCGCCGCTCGGCAGCGGTCTCCGGGACTTCCTCTTCCGCTTCTCCGGCGTTCGCCGACGCCCGCCATCGACCGGGCCTCGTCGGTGCCCCACGCCGGACTCGACGGCGCGATCTTAGCCAAAGGACCGGACCGCTTGCAACGCGGCCCTCGTCCGGGCCGCTCACGGAGCGGGCCGGCGACCGTCGCGGCCCGCGGATCCGCCGGATCCGCGCTCTCGGAGCCGGTCCCGCCCGCGGATCCATGAGAATCAAGCCTCCGCGCCGGGGGCCGTGGCTTTTCAGGACAATTCTCGGATGGATGCGACCGATTTCTTGATGTGTCTCGATGAAGGACGGTGGTTCGGCGGTGTTCCTGTTGAACAGAGGAGGGAACTGAATGGCAGCCCGGAAAAAGGCCGCGAAGAAGAAGGGCAAGAAGAAAAGGAAGCGCAGGTAGGGGCCCCCATGAACAAGGCAGAGCTGATCCAGAGCGTCTCGTCGACGATGAAGACCTCGAAGGCGGCCGCCGAGAAGGCGGTCGCGGCGGTGATCGGAGGCATCCGTCAGGGACTGAGGAAGAACAAGACGGTGCAGATCGTCGGCTTCGGAACCTTCAGCGTCCGCATGCGCAAGGCCCGTCAGGGCCGCAATCCGCAGACCGGCGCCACGATCACCATCCGGGCCAGCAAGACCGTGGCCTTCAAGGCTGGAAAGGCCCTCAAGGAGTCCCTGTAGCGGACTCCGACCCCGGTAGGGGCGGTTTTCTCCGGGAGCCGTCCCGGAGCCGCCTCGTGGGGAAACGGGAGCCCCTATCCTCGGGACAGGGGCTCCTTTCGCTGTACCACCCATCCAAGTTGACGCGGATCCCGGCGGGGGGAAGAATCGTCTCGCAATAGCCGGGGGTGGCGGACGAATCCATGGGGAGCGTACGGTCCACCGTTCCCGGATGTCCGAGGTCCCGAGAACCATGCCTCATTCCGACTCGCGATGGACGGCCGCGGGGGTGTCCCTCCAGGGGTCCCGCCGCGCCAACGAGGACCGCTTCCTGGTCCTCGACGGCATCGGCCCCGGGTACGGGCTCTTCCTGGTCGTCGACGGAATGGGAGGCCACCTGGGCGGGGCGCGCGCGGCGGAGTTGACCGTGCGGGCCGTCTCGGAGCACCTGCGGCAGCACCATCCCAACGGGGACCCGGCCGGCGCCCTCGAGAACGCCTTCCGTCGGGCCGAGGAGCTCCTGGCAGCGGAGGCCCGTCCCGAGTTCGCCGGCATGGGAGCGGTGGTCCTCGCCGCGCTCTACCGGCCGCCGTGGCTCCACCTCGCCTATCTCGGGGACGCGCGCGCCTACCGCGCGCGCGGGAACGTCTGCGCGGCCGTCACCCAGGACCAGACGATCGGCTTCAAGCTCCTGGAGGAGGGGCGTCTCACCCCCGAGGAGTTCCGGAAGAGCCCCTGGCGGCACCACCTGATCCAGTTCCTCGGCCGGAGCCGCGCCGCGATCGCCCACGTGACGCTGGACATCCAGCCCGAGGACCGGCTCCTCCTCGCCACGGACGGGGCCTGGGAGTGGCTCGAGGACTCGGGCATCCAGGAACTGCTGCGGAAAGCGGCCCACCCCAGGGACCTGGTGGCCGCGGTCCAGTCGCGCGCGGGGACGGCGGTCCCGCGCGACAACGCCACCGTGCTCGCCGTCTACTGGGGATGAGGCCGTGCTGCAACGCTGGATCACCTTGCGCGAGGCCCGGCGCGCTCTCAAGTCCGGGCGGCTCCGCGAGGCCCTCCGCCTGATCCGGGAGCCCCACATCCGGGAAGATCGCGAGGCGCGCGACCTCCGCGAAGAGCTCCTCCAGCAGGCGCTGGTCCGGGCCCGCGAGGCGCTCGAGCGGAACGACCTCACCGGCGCCCGCGATGACCTGGACCTGGCGCGCGACGAGGGGGTGGAAGGTCCCCGGCTCCGCGGGCTGGAGTCGGACCTCGCGGAGCGGCTCCGCGATCGCGAGGTCAGCCGCTCCAACGAGCGGCAGACGATCGAGGAGGCCCGCCGCCTCCTCCGCGACGGTTTCCCGGAAGCGGCCCGGAGCCGGCTGGAGGCGCTCACGGAGCCGACCCCCGAGGCGAAGGCCCTGCTGCGCACCATCCTGAGCGGCCTCGATGACCTCGGTCGCTACCTCGAGGAGGTGGAGACGGCGCGCCGTGCGGGCGACCGGGCCGCGGCGCGGGTCGCGCTCCTCAAGGCCGAGACGCTCTACCCGCAGCACGCCGAGGTGGTGCGGGCGGCCGGGGCGCTCCGGTCGCTGGAGGCGGGGGCGCTGCGCGACGAGGTCCTGGAGCGATTCAAGGCGGGCGAGGGGGAAGCCGCCCTCCAGCGTCTGCGCGACGCCGGCGCCGTCGGGACCGAGGTGCAGGCCGACCCATCCGTCGAGCGGGCGATCGAGGCCTTCCGCGCCCGGCGCCTCTCGCGGTTCCGCGAGGCGCTGACCCAGGGCGACCCCCGGGCGGCGCGGGCGGCGCTCGAGAGCGGCGCCGGCCTCCTGTCGGGAGCCGAGGATGAGGCGCTGGAACGCGCGCTCAGCGCCTGGGAGCGGGCGGAACAGGCGGCCGCGCTCGGCGAGTTCGCCCGCTCGCGCGGCGCGCTCCGCGGCGCCCGCGCGACACTGCCCGAGGCGAAGGCCTTGAAGGGGCGCGAGTCGGAGCTGGCGGAGCTCGAGGGCGAGCGGACCCGCGTCCTCGACCGGGTCGGGGAGGACCTGGTCCGGGGCCGGCTCGAGGCGGCGCGGGACCACCTCCGGGCCGCGCTCTCCTGCTCACCGTCCGACCGGCTCCTCCTGGACGAGGCGCGGCGCGTGGACGAGCTGCTCATCGGGCGGCAGACGCTGGCCCAGAACGCCCGCGAGGCGCTCCGGTCCGGGCGCGCCGTCGAGGCCCGCGACCTGGCGCTCCGCCGGCTCGCGCAGGGAGACGACCCCGACGTGCGGGCCACGTTGAAGGAGGCGGGCGAGCGGATCGGGCGGGCACAGACACTGGTCGGGGAGGCCGAGGAGAGCCGGAGCCGGGAGGGTGGCCCCAACGGAGCGCGCCGCCAAGTGGACGAGGCGCTGCGCCTGGCCGCGGACCTGGCCTCGGCCCGGGAGCTGGACGCGGAGCTGAAGGACGACGAAGAGCGGAACGGGCGGATCCAGCGGATGGACGCCCTGGCCGCGGCCGGACGGTTCCCGGAGGCGCTGGCCGAGGTGGAGGCCCTCCTCGAGAAGGCCCCCTCCCATCCCGGGGCGCGGCGGCGGCTCCCGGAGCTCCGGCGCTCGCTGGGACGCCACCTGCTGGAGGAGGCCCGGCGCGCGCGCCGGGGGCCCGAGATCGCGCCCCGCCTGCGCGAGGCGGCGCGGCTCCTCACGCTGGCGGCGGACCCACTGGCCGAGGAGGCCGAGCGGCTCCTGATCGGGGTCCGGAGCGCGCCCGGGGCCGGAGGGGGCCCGCTCGACGAAGCGGTGCGCGAGGTCGAGACGCTGATCTCGGCCGGCCGGCGGGAGGAGGCGCGGGGGCGGCTTCCCGCGCTCCGGGCGCTCGGAGCCCACGACCCACGCGTCTCGGCCCTGGCCGACCGGCTCGAACGGCCGCCCTCGCTGGTGCTGCGCGTGGACGAGGGCGGGCAGGCCCTCATCGTGCCGCGAGACCGGGTCCGGATCGGCAACGCGCGCACGCCGGGCAACGACCTCCCGATCCTGGCGAGCATCTCCTCCGAGCACGCCGAGCTGGTCCGCGAGATGAGCTTCCACGGCGGGCTCCGCTACCGGGTGAAGGCCTTCCCCGCCAAGGACGTGGCGGTGAACGGCCGGAAGGTCACCGAGGCCGATCTCGCGCCCGGGGACCGCATCCGGCTCGGCGAGGACCTGGAGCTCTCGTTCGACCTGCCCGCGCCGGACAGCCGGACCGCGCTCCTCAGCCTGAAAGAGGGCTTCGAGGTGGACGGGATCTCGCGGGTGCTGCTCCTCAAGGGGCGGGGGCGGGACGGCCGCATCCGGTTGGGCCCCGGAACCGACTGCCATCTCCGGGTGGCGTCCGGGCGCGCCGAGATCTACGAGTCCTCCGAGGGCGCGCTCTTCTGCTCCTCCCCCGACGGGGTCCAGGTGGACGGCGGGGCGCCCGTCCCCGACGCGCGGATCGGTCCGGGCGCCATGGTCCGCTGCGGGAAGCTCCTCTTCAGCCTCTCGCATTTCTAGACGAAGTCGGGGCGGGGTCAGGCTGGCGGGTTGGAAGCTGGAAGCCAGAGGGGACGGACCGAACACCGAGGTCGCATCCGGCTTCGAGCCTTGAACCCGAGCCCCATGGATGCCGACCGAAATATTCCGGCTCCCGATCGGAATACCCCTGGCATTGACAGACGATTCACGGAGGAGCTCTCCCCCATGCGTGCGATGTGGCTGGTCGCCTCGGTCCTGGGCCTCGTCCTCCCCGCCCGCGCGGAGGAGGAGGCCCCGGCGGCCTCCACCCTCGAGAGCGCCTGCAGCCGGGCCTGGGACCAGGTCCGCGAGGACGCCTACCTCCACCCCGAGCTGAGGGAGCGGGACGCCTTGCTCCTCGCCGGGGGAGGGGACCCCAAGCGCACCGCCGAGGCGGTGCAGATCCTCGAGGCGCTCCTCGCCGAAGAGGGGCTGCACGTGGACACCGGGGCGAGCTGGAGCGCCGAGGACGCCGAGGGCCGCTCTCCCACCCAGGTCTTCCGGGTCCAGGTCCTCCCCGTCCGGGGTCACGAGGTCCTCCATTTCGACCGCCTCCGCCCCAAGGGGGACCGGGTGACGATCCTCTTCGTCCGCAAGCCCTGGGTCGCCGACCTCAGGACCGCGCGGCGGAGCCGGTCGGGCGCCTGTGTGGTCCGGGGCGCCTCCGGGGTGAGCCGGGACCGGGCGGAGGCCGAGCGCGAGGCGCTGGCCGACGCGCTGGGACAATTGCGCCGGGCGGCCGGGGTCCGGTCCGAAGCCCCGCTCGACCCGGAAGGTATAATCCCCGCCCGACTGGTCCGGGACCGATACGTGGAGACGGTCGGCGGCCGGGGAGGCCTCTACCGGGGCTACGTGCTCCTGGAGGCGGGACCGGGCGAGCTCCAGCGTCTCAAACGCGAGCAGGTCCGGCTCGATCGCCGGGAGTTCACACATCGGCTCTCACGGAAGGCCGCCCTGATCGGTCTCCTGCTCGCCTGTGTCGTCGGCTACGGAGCCCTCAACGCGGCGACGCGCGGCTACCTCCGGACGCCGCTCCGGGTGGTCGCGCTGGGACTGGCGGCGGCGATCCTCTTCGGCCTCTGGATCGGACGGTAGGACTCGATGGACTGGGAAAACTTCTTCCAGAACTACCGCAAGCCCAATTACGTCCCGGGCTACGAGATCGTCCACAAGCTCGGGAGCGGGGTCTTCGGGGAGGTCTACAAGGCCCGCAAGGAGTCGATCGGCAAGTTCTACGCCGTCAAGTTCCTCCGGGTGGAGGACGACTCCCTGAAGGAGGCGGTGGTCCGCGAGCTGGAGTCGCTGCGCCATTTCGCCCAGGTCGATCACCCGAACCTCGTCTCGATCGAGGACCGGGGCGAGGTGGACGGGATCCCCTACATCATCATGTCCTACGCCGGGGAGGAGACGCTGAAGACGCTCCTCTCCCGCGGGAAGCTCCCGCTCGAGAAGGGGCTCGCCCTCTTCCGGCAGGTCGCCGACGGCGTCAACGCCCTCCACGAGCGTTCGATCATCCACTTCGACCTCAAGCCGGCGAACGTCTTCATCAAGGGCGAGATCGCGCGCGTGGGCGACTACGGGCTCTCGAAGCTCGTGAGCGAGTCCCGGAAGTCGCTCTCGTTCGGACGGGGCACCCCCTACTACATGGCACCCGAGATGCTCCGCCGCCGGGGCGACCATCGCTCGGACATCTACTCGCTGGGGGTGATCCTCTACGAGGTGCTGACCGGTGACGTCCCCTTCAAGGGAGACACCGAGTGGGAGGTGCTCAAGCGCCACGAGACGGAGGAGGTCGGTTTCCCCGCGGGAGTCCCCGCGACCTGCCAGAACGCGATCCGGAAGACCATGGCGAAGGACCCGGAGGCGCGCTACCAGCGGGTCAAGGACCTGCTCCGGGACCTGGGCCTGGACGGCTACGTCCGGCTCCACGGCGCGCTGGCCGAGGCGCCGGTCGAGGCGGTGGCCGCGGCGCAGGGCGTGGCTCCGGGCACGGCGGTCCCCGTCGCCGTGAAGGCCGCCGGGAACGGCGTCCTGGCCGGAGCCGCCTCGGGACTCCGCCGTTTCGAGCAGAGGATCTCGGGCGCGCTCCGCCCCGAGCTGCGCGGCGGGGTCGCGGCCGCCGTGGCCCTTCCGACCGTGGGCCCGGAAGGGCTCCTGGCGGCCACCTTCCAGATCCTCTGGCTGGCGTTCTTCAAGATCCCCATCACGATTGCGCTCACCGTGATCCGGGTGGTCGTGGGGGGCGCCGTGCGGGTGATCGGATTCGCCGTGGCGCTCCCGTTCCGCATCCTGGGAGTGGCCTTCCGCGTGCTCCTCTTCGTGTTCATGGCGGGGCTGGCCCTCTACACGCTCAGCATCGTGTTCCGGGTGCTGTTCTCGGTGCTGGGCTCCCTCTTCAGCCGGTTCTGATGCTGCCGGTGGACCTGGCCCGGCTCCGCGCGCTCGACCACGCAGAATGGGCCAGGGTCGAGAAGCAGTACTTCCGCCGGGTGCTCTACTACGTCCGGAAGTCCGTCAAGGACTTCCAGGTCTGCGAGGACCTGACCCAGGACGTCTTCCTCTCCGCGATCCGGGCCATCGACCGCTACGACGAGACCTACAACATCGAGCAGTACCTCTTCGGGATCGCCCGGAACAAGGTGATCGACCACCTCCGCAAAGGGGGCCGGGACGAGGCGCCGGGCAGCGGCGGTGATTCCTCGGTCGGGGCGGCCGAGCTGTTCAAGGCCCAGCCCGCCCGGGACCCTACCCCGAGCCGGATCGTGATGGAGAGCGAGGACCAGGACCGCCGGCGGCGGGCGCTGGCGGGGGTGCTCCGGTCGCTCGTCGAGGAGTACTGGACCAAGGGGGAGTTCACGAAGCTCATGGCCGTGGAGCTGGTGTTCCGGAAGCGACTCAAGCACGCGGAGATCGCCCGCCGGCTCCGGCTCCCGGACGAGAAGACCGTGGCCGGGATCAAGTTCCGGGCCATCGAGAAACTGCAGCTCTTCGCGCGGGTTCACGATCCGCGCCAGACCCTCTTCTCGGCCTTCTGGCGATGAGCCATCCCGAGGCCGCCGACCTCCTCGCGCTCCTCGAGGGATGCTTCGGCGGCGAGCGTCGTGAGGCGGAGCTGGTGGAGCACCTGAAGGGATGCACCCCCTGCCGGACCCGGCTCGAGGCGTTGCGCCGCGAGGCCCAGGACCTGGACCTCTCGATCGCCGAGCTCTGGGAGCGGGAAGGCCTGTCGTGTCCCCATCCCGACGTGCTCCAGGCCTGGCTGGCCGGCGGGCTCGACGAGGGTCAGCGCGTCTATGTCGCCTTCCACCTCAAGGACCTCGAGTGCGCCCGGTGCGCGGCCGTCGTCGAGGACCTCTCGAGTCCCCCTCCCCCCCCGGAGGACCCCGTCTCTCAGGCCGAGGAGCGGGCCCTCCACTCGACCACGATCTTCCTCCGCTCCGCGCGCCGGTAGCTGCCCGGCAGGCGCGCCGCCCGCGGGCCCTCCCGGTTTTTTTCCGAATAACGCGCCCCGGCGGGCGATTGCCCTCCCGATCAGGAACGAAGAGCGGCCTCGGGGGGGGTCCCCGGGCCCGACGACCTGAAGGAGGTTCGCCATGTTCAAGCTCGTGAGAAGGGTCCTGTTCTTCGGGGTCATCGGCGGCGCCGCGGCCCTCCTCATGGTCGCGACCGGCGCCTGGAGCTACCTCTCGACGGCCGCGGACGTCGTCAAGAACGAGGTCAAGGGGAACATCCCGATCGAGTTCGAGATCAAGCGCGCCGAGGCCCTGATCGAGGGGATCGGGCCCGAGATCGCGACCTGCCGCCGCGTGGTCGCCACGGAAGAGGTGGAGGTCGAGGACCTCAGGAAAGAGATCGGCCGCCTGGACGAGAGCCAGGGGAAGGCACTGCGGAAGATCAGCGTCCAGCGCTCCGCGCTGAAGTCCGGCGACGCGAGCTTCATCTTCTCGGGCATCACCTACCGCCGTCCGGAGGTGGAGGCCGACCTGGAGAAGACCTTCGACGCCTACCGGAGCGGCGAGGAGCTCGTGGCGAGCAAGAAGCGGCTCCTCCAGGCGCGGCAGGGCTCGCTGGTCGCGGCCCGCCACAAGCTGGATCAGGCGCGCGTCGAGCGGACCAAGCTCGACAGCGTGGTGCAGACGCTCTACGCGAAGCTGCGGCAGCTCCAGGCGGTCGAGTCCACGGGTCACAGCTTCCAGCTCGACACGTCCCGCCTGGCCCAGGCCAAGGAGCTCCTCAAGCGCTGCGAGAAGCGCCTGGAGATCGCGCAGAAGCTGATCGACCAGGAGAATGCCGGCACGGTGGGCATCGAGGTCGAGACGCCGGTGCGGAAGAGCCTCGTCGAGGAGGTGGACCACATGCTGGCGACCCGCGCCCAGGCGTCCGGCGGCGAGGTGGCCCCGGTGGAGTTGGCCGTGGAGGCCCGCAGGTAACGACGGTTCCGATTCCCGGCCCCGGGGGCTCAGGCCCCCGGGGCCGTTTCGTGTGCTTGTGCCGGCGCGGGAACCGGCGGGCACCGGCGGTGGGTCCACCAACCCGCCCCGAAGAGAGCCCCGCCCAGGATGCAGCCCGCCACCTGGGCCGGGCCGAATCGCTCCGAGCCGGTCCCCGGGCCGAACACGTCGTTCAGCCGGAGGATGTCGGCGGCCCCGGCCACGAAGAGGAGCCCAGCGCCTCCTGCCATCGTCAGGGTGGCGAGCGTCCGCCGCATGGGGGCGCCACTCTATCTCCGTTCACCCCCTGAAGGCGAGGCCGCCTTCTTCCGATAAGGACTTGCGGGCGAGTGCGGGGTCCGGTAATCTCCCGCGTCCTTTTCGTTCCTTGCGACCGCCCCCCCGGGCGGCGTCTTTTTTTTTCGCATCGGGGGATTCCCGAGACCTTCACATGACCAACGACGGAGCCGTCTTGTCATCGCTCATCAACGGCGCGGACCGCACTGCGATCCGGGTGCCGACGCCCGCCGCCGGAGACCGTCCGGCCATACTGGATCTGCGCAATTACGGCGTGATGGCCCACATCGACGCCGGGAAGACTACGATCTCCGAGCGCATCCTCTTCTACTCCGGCCGCATCCATCGCACCGGCGAGGTCCATGATGGAGAGGCCACCCTCGACTACATGGAAGAGGAGCGGCAGCGGGGGATCACGATCACGAGCGCGGCCACCCAGTGCTCGTGGCGGGGCGTCCGGATGAACCTGATCGACACGCCCGGCCACGTCGACTTCACCGCCGAGGTGGAGCGGTCGCTGCGGGTGCTGGACGGCGCGATCTGCGTCTTCGACGGCGGCAACGGCGTGGAGCCGCAGTCCGAGACGGTCTGGCGGCAGGCGGACCGCTACCGGGTCCCCCGGCTCTGCTTCGTGAACAAGATGGACCGGGTCGGCGCCTCGTTCCAGATGTCGGTGGACTCGATCGTCACCAAGCTCGGCGCCCGGGCGATCCCGCTCCAGCTCCCGATCGGCGAGGAGAAGGAGTTCCGCGGGATCATCGACCTGGTCGAGCAGGTCGCGGTCTATCACGACGAGGCCTCCGACGGCCGCCTGTTCGTCGAGGAGCCCGTTCCCGAGGAGCTGTGCGACACCACCCACGAGGCCCGCCAGAAGCTGATCGAGGCCGTCGCCGACCATGACGAGGACGTGCTCACGCTCTTCCTCGAGGGGGGCGAGGTTCCGGCCGAGCTGCTCCACCGCGCGATCCGCAGGGCGACCGTGGGCGGCACCGTCTTCCCGGTCCTTCTGGGGTCGGCCCTCAAGAACCGCGGCATCCAACAGCTCCTGGACGCGGTCTGCCGCTACCTCCCTTCCCCCATCGAGGCGCACCCGATCTCGGGCCGCACCCGGGGCGGCGAAGAGGTGATCCGGCAGCCCCAGGACGGCGAGCCCCTGAGCGGGCTGGCCTTCAAGACCATCGCGGACAAGAACGGCGACCTGACGTTCGTCCGGGTCTATTCCGGATCGCTCCGTCGCGGCGAGGAGGTCTACAACTCGACCCGCCGGAAGCGCGAGCGGATCGGGCGCGTCCTCCTCATGCACGCCAACGAGCGCGAGGAAGTGACCGCGCTCGGCGCCGGCCAGATCGGCGCGGTCCTCGGCCTGAAGGAGACGGTCACGGGCGACACGCTCTGCGAGCGTTCGTCCGAGATCCTGCTCGAGTCGATCCGGTTCCCCGAGACGGTGCTCGCGCTCTCCGTGGCGCCGCGCTCGCGCGCCGACCGGGACAAGCTGGCCGAGGCGCTCTCGCGACTGGCCAAGGAAGACCCGACCTTCCACCACCGGACCGACGACGAGACCAGCGAGACCGTGATCGCGGGCATGGGCGAGCTGCATCTGGAGATCCTGGTCAGCCGGCTGCGCCGCGAGTACGGCATCCAGGTGGACGTGGGCGCCCCGCGGGTGGCCTACCGCCAGACGCTGGCGCGCGCGGTGGACGCCGAGGGGCGGCACATCAAGCAGTCGGGCGGCCGTGGACAGTACGGCGTCGCCCGCATCCGGGTGGCGCCGATCCCCGAGCCGGTGATCGAGTTCGTGGACGACGTCCGCGGAGGCACGATCCCGCGCGAGTACATCCCGGCGGTCGAGGACGGGATCCGGCGCGCCGCCCAGGAGGGCGGAAAGCTCGGCTTCCCGTTCCTGAACCTCCGGATCACGCTCCACGACGGGCAGTATCACGAGGTGGACTCCTCCGAGATCGCCTTCCAGACGGCCGGCTGGCTGGCCTTCCGGAATGCCGTGGAGGCCTCGGGCGCCGTGCTGCTCGAACCCAAGATGCGCTTCGAAGCGCGGGCTCCCGAGCAGTACATCAGCGACGTGCTGGGCAGCCTGAACGCGCGACGGGCCGAGATCGAGTCGCTCGAGGCCGGGTCCGGCGACGTCAAGGTGGTCAAGGGGCGGGTGCCGCTGGCGGAGATGTTCAACTACACGACCGTGCTCCGCTCGGCCACGCAGGGGAGAGGCGCCTACACGATGGAGCCTTGCGAGTACACCCCGGCGCCGCGTGAGGTCTCCGAGCGGGTCCGTCGCGAGGTCGAGCAGCGGAAGGCCGAGGGCAACGGCCGGTCCTGACCCGGGCCGGCCTCCGGAGCCCGACGGACCCCTCGAGTCCCCACACCCGGATTCCCGCTACAATCCGGCGCGGCATCCATTGAAAGGACTCCCCATGACCGCACGACCGTTCCCGTCGCTGCTCGTCCTGGTCGCCCTCGCCTCACACGGACCCGCCTGCGGCCAGGAAGCGGCCGGCGAGATGGTCGCGCTGCGCATCCAGCTCGCCAAGGACGCGCAGCTCCGGTTCAAGCAGACCATGTCGATGACGCAGGCCATGAAGATGGGCGAGATGGACATGGACATCCGCATGGACAGCAGCCATGAGATCCGCGTGAAGGCCCTGGAGGTCGATCCGGACGGGACCGTCCTGCTCGAGTTCCGGACGGGCGTGGTGAAGGGGAAGATGGAGTCCCCCATGATGGAGTTCGAGTTCGACTCCGCGAAGAAGGCCGAGGAGACCGAGGACAACCCCATGTCGGCCTTGATGGGCAAGGCGATGACCGGGCTCGCGAACCGGACCTTCAAGGTGAGGATCGGCGCGGACGGCGAGGTGCGGGAGGTCCAGGGCGCTGAGGACGTCATCAAGAGCGTGCTCAGCGAGGACATGCCCGGGCTCGGCGTGATGAAGCGCATGATGGGCGAGCAGCTCTCCGTGGACGGGATCCGGCACCAGGTGCAGAACTACTTCCTACGCCTGCCCAAGGACCCGATCGCGGTCGGCGCGACCTGGCCGAACCGCGAGGAGATGAGCTTCTCAGGCCGCCGCATGGTGACCGAGACCACCCAGAAGCTGACCGAGGTGGGACCCGACGAGCTCCAGGTGAGCGTGGCCGGGCGGATGGAGCTCAAGCAGACTTCGGGCGAAGCGAAGAAGACGCCTCCGGCGACGGCGAAGGAGGATGAGGAGCCGGACGAAGAGGCGGAGGTGGCCATGAGCATCCTCGAGAAGATGAAGATCACGGACGGGGTGGTGAAGGGGACCGCCCGCCTCTCCCGCCGGGACGGCCTGCCGCTTTCCGACGTGAGGACCACCACCTACGAGATGACCATGCCCCCTCCGGGAGGCGGGGAGGACGCCGAGGAGATGGTCCTCAAGACCACGCTCCAGCTCAAGGTGGAGCGGCTCCCGGACGTCTCCGAGGAGACCCCCGAGAAGCCCGCCGAGCCGCCGGTCGAGAAGAAGAAGGAGAAGTAGGTCCGGCGGTCCGCTTCCCACGCGGCCGGGTTTTTCCAACCCGGCCCGTGTCACGTACGGCGCAGGCCACCGCCGGAGGGAGAGCCGGGAGCGTCCTGGCCGATCCCCAAGCCCGGATCGGGCTTCCGGAAGAAAAGACCGGCCAACGACGCATCGCCCGGTGAACCAGGGATGGCGGGACGTTGGAGAGAGGGTCCGCGGCGCCGGCCGCGGAGACCGGGTCCGTCCCGCCGTCGGGGGCTGCCCCGACCTGCACGGCCATCCACTGGAGGAACCGGACCATGACACGCACCTGCATCCTGCTCCTGGGAGCCGCGGGACTGGGCCTGATCGTGCCTGAGACGCAGGATGACCAGCCTCTCCCCCTCGGGCCCCGGACCCCCGTGAGCGCGGACAGTCCCTCGCCGTTTGCGCCGGGGACGATCTTCGTCGTGGACTCCTTCAACCAGTTGCGACACTTCCACGCCACCGCGCCGGACAACATCCTGGGCACGGTCCGGATCGGGGGACTCCAGTTTGGTGAGTTGATCCTGGGGATCGACTTCCGCCCGGCGACCGGACAGCTCTACGCCCTGGGCAACACGAACCGGATCTACGTCATCAACGCTGTGACCGGCTTTGCGTCGCCCGTCGGCGCCGGGTTCAGCCCAGCGCTGAACGGGGGGGACTTCGGATTCGACTTCGACCCGACCGTCGATCGGATCCGGGTCGTCTCGGACGCCGAGGAGAACGTGCGCCTCGACCCGGACACGGGCGCAGCGACGGCGATCGACAGTCCCATCAACCCGGCGGGGAACCTCGTCGGCTCGGCCTACTCGAACAACTTCGCGGGCGCGACCACGACCCGGCTCTACGGAATCGACTCGAGCACGGACCAGCTGGTCCTCCAGCACCCCCCCATCAGCGGGGCGATCACCCCGGTCGGACCCCTCGGTGTGGACGCGACCGGGTTCACGGGCTTCGACATCGCGGCCGGCACCGGCGTCGCCTACGCCGTGCTCACTCCACCGGCGGCCATGCCGGCCCTCTACACGATCAACCTCGTGTCCGGTGCGGCGACCTTCGTCGGCACGATCCCGGGCGGGGGCGGGGGCCCGATCCGCGGCCTCGCGGTCGTCACCGGGCCCGAGACCGTCTTCGCGGTCACGACGGGCAACAACCTGATCCGGTTCAACAGCAACACCCCCGGCACGATCATCAGCAAGGTCCCGATCCGGGGGATCGGGTCCGATACCGTGCTCGCGATCGACTTCCGGCCGGCGTCCGGGGAGCTCTATGCGCTGGGAAGCAGCAGCCGGATCTACCGGCTCGATCTCACGAGGGGCCTGGCGGTCCAGTTCTCCGAGCAGCTCTCGCAGCTCCTGAGCGGCACGGACTTCGGCTTCGACTACGACCCGGTGGCGGACCGCCTCCGGGTCGTCTCGGACGCCGAGCAGAACTTCCGGGTGGAACCGGACCACCCCTGGACGGTGACGGTGGACCCCAATCTCCATCCGGCGGGCAGCGTCGTGGCGGCCGCGCACTCGAACAACTTCGCGGGCGCGACGTCGACGGCGCTCTACCACATCGACTCGGGCACCGACCTCCTGCTCCTCCAGAACCCCCCGGACAGCGGCGTCCTCTCCGCGGTCGGCCCGCTCAACGTGGACACGACCGGGCTTGCGGGACTCGACATCGCGCCGAGCGGGATGGCGTTCGCCTCGCTGACGGGGCCGGGGGCCCCGGCGAGCACCTTCCACATCGTCGACCTGGCGACCGGCACGGCCACGCCCGTCGGCGCGATCGGCGGTGGGGAGGTCATCCGCGACGTCGCCGTGCGCGTGTACCCCGAGATCATCTACAGCGTCACGCAGACCTCCTCCGGGACCCTCAACCTGATCTCCTTCAATGCCGCGACGCCCCAGAAGACCATCCGGACCCTGCCGATCAGCAATCTGCAGCCGGGCGAGACGATCGTCGGCATGGACTTCCGACCCGCGAACGGCTGGCTCTACGTGATCGGGAGCACGAGCCGGGTCTACCGGGTCAACGTGCCCTTCGGCACACTGAGTCTCGTGGGCGGGCCGTTCACCCCCGGGCTGAGCGGCTCGTCCTTCGGCGTGGACTTCAACCCAAGGAACGATCGCATCCGGATCGTCTCGGACCTCGAGCAGAACCTGGAGGTCGACCCGGACACGGCGGTCGTGACCAACGACTACCCGGCGCTGAACCCGCCCGGCACCGTCGTGGGGGCGGCCTTCTCGAACAACTTCGCCGGAGCCAACGGGACCACGCTCTACCACGTGGACTCGAGTCCGGCCCGGCTGCTCACCCAGCACCTCCCGGACACCGGACAGCTCCAGACCGTCGGAAGCCTCAACCAGAGCCTCATGAGCTCCCCCATCGGCTTCGACATCGCCTCGGGCAGCGGGAAGGCCTACGTGTCGGGCGTCCTGTCCCTCATACCGATGACGAAGACCCTCTTCACGGTGAACCTCGTCACGGGCGCCGCGACGGAGGTCGGCCCGTTCCCCGACAACACCGACACGATCATCGATATCTCGGTCGCGCTCACGCCGGCGATGTCGGGCGTGGACTCGCCGGGGTCCTACGTGCCGTCGACGGCCGAGTGGTGGCTGCGCAACACGAACTCGGCGGGGCTGGCGAACCTGCTCTTCAAGTACGGCGCCGGCGGCCCGAACCTCATCCCGATCAAGGGCGACTGGGACGGCGACGGGGACGACACCCCGGGCCTCTACGACCGGACCACGGGCCGGTTCCATCTGCGCAACTCCAGCTCGGCGGGCCCGGCCGAGGTCCCGACGTTCCCCTTCGGCCCCGGCGGGCCGGACTTCCTCCCGATCGCGGGCGATTGGGACGGCGACGGCGTGGACACGGTCGGGATCCGCAATTCGGCGACGGGCCAGGTCTACCTCAAGAACACGAACCGGGCCGGGGCCGCCGACCTCGCCTTCGTCTACGGGGGCAGCGGCGGCATCCCGATCGCGGGCGACTGGAACAACGACAACGTCGACACGATCGGGCTCTACGACCCGACGACCGCGACGTTCTTCCTCCGCAACTCGAACACGAACGGACCGGCGGACATCCCGCCCTTCACGTTCGGGGCCCCGGGTCGCACTCCGCTCGCGGGCGACTGGGACGGCGACGGCACGGACACGGTCGGCGTCTTCGATTCCGCGACGGCCGGGTGGTTCCTGAAGAACGGCTTCACGGGCGGCCCGGCCGACCTCGCCTTCGTCTACGGCGCGCCGGGCGCCCTCGGTCTCGTCGGCGACTGGGACCGCCAGTAGCCCGGACCACCATGGCCATCCACTGGAGGAACGACACCGTGACCCGCATCTGCATCCTGCTCCTGGGGGCGGTGGGACTGGGCCTGGTGCCGCCACAGGTAGAGGACCAGGCGCCACCCCCCGGGCCCCGCACGCCCGTGAGCACCGACACTCCCGCGCCGTTCCCGCCGGGAACGATCTTCGTGGTGGACACCGATGAGAGGCTGCATCACTTCGGCGCGGCGGCGCCGGGCAACCTCCGGGGCACGGTCCCGATCACCGGCCTCCAGCCGGGCGAGACCGTGCTCGGGATCGACTTCCGGCCCGCGACCGGCCAGCTCTACGGTCTCGGAAGCTCGAGCCGGCTGTACGTCATCAGCCCCGTGACGGGACGTGCGTCGCCCGTCGGAGCCGGGTTCGCTCCTCCGCTCAATGGGGCCGCCTTCGGGTTCGACTTCGACCCGACCACGGACCGCATCCGGGTCGTCGCGGACTCCACCAGCTCGTGATCCAGAACCCGCCGGACGGCGGGACCGTCTTCCCGGTCGGAGGTCTGAGCGTGAACACGGACAGCCTCGTGGGGTTCGACATCGCGCCGGGGACTGGCATCGCCTACGCCGCGATGCGTCCCGTCGCGACGGAATCGCGTCTCTACACGGTCGATCTGACGACGGGCGTCGTGCACCTCGACGGCCTGATCGGGAGCGGGCTCGCGGTCCGCTGCCTCGCCGCGGCCGCCGGTCCGGAGAACGTCTTCGCGGTCAGCACGGGGAACCGCCTCCTGCGGTTCCTGAGCAGCGCCCCGGGCACGATCATCAGCCGGGTGCCGATCTCGGGGCTCCAGCCGTCCGAGACCGTGGTCGGGATCGACTTCCGGCCTTCCGACGGCCGCCTCTACGCGGTGGGCAGCACGAGCCGGCTCTACCGGGTGGACCCGGCCACGGGCGCCGCGACCCAGGTCGGGACCGGACCGTTCTCGACGCTCCTCAGCGGTACGGATTTCGGCGTGGACTTCAACCCGCGCCCGGAGGAGGACCGCCTGCGCGTCGTCTCCGACGCCGAACAGAACCTCCTGATCGACCCTCGCGACGGCACGGTCAACGTAGATCCCAACCTCACCCCCCCGGGCCACGTCGTGGCGGCGGCCCATTCGAACAACTTCGCGGGGGCGACCATGACCACGCTCTACCACATCGACACGAGCCTGGACCTGCTGCTCACGCAGACACCACCGGGTTCGGGCGCGCTCTCCGCGGTCGGCCCGCTCCGGTTGAACACGACGGCGCTCGTGGGCTTCGACATCGCGCCGAACGGCATGGCCTTCGCCTCGCTGACGGCGCCCGGCGCTTCGATGTCCGGCTTCCACACGATCGACCTCTCGACCGGCACGGCCGCCCTCCTCGGCGCGGTCGGCGGCGGCGAGACGATCCGCGATGTCGCCGTCCGCGTGTACGCCGAGGTGATCTACGCCCTCACGCATTCCGGCGCGACGTTCCCCCTGATCGCCTTCATGCCGCGACGCCGCGTCAGATCCTCTCCACCGTGAACATCACGGGACTGCAGCCGGCCGAGAATGTCGTGGGCATCGACTTCCGGCCCGCGACCGGCCGGCTCTACGGGATCGGGAGCACGAACCGGGTCTACACCATCGACCCGGGAACGGGCGCGGCGACCGCCGTGGGCGGTCCCTTCTCGCCCCGCGTTGAACGGGATCAACTTCGGCGTCGATTTCGATCCGACGGTCGATCGCCTCCGCGTGGTCTCGGACGCGGAGCAGAACCTGCGGATCAACCCGGACACGGGGGCGGTTGATTCCATCGACGGCATGCTGAGCCCGGCCGGAGCCGTGACGGGTGCCGCGCACTCGAGCAACTTCGCAGGAGCCGGCACGACGACGCTCTACGACGTGGACCTGGTCACGAGGCAGTTGTTCACCGAGGACCCGGGCACGGGTGCGCTCGTGCTCGTCGGGAGTCTGAACGCGAACATCAGCGGCGGGTTCGACGCCGGTTTCGACGTCTCCTCGGGGAGCGGCAAGGCCTATCTCAGCGCCCCCGTCGGCCTCGTTCCCCCTTCACGCCGACGCTGTACACGGTGAACCTCCAGACCGGCCTCGCTACGCCGGTCGATGCGATCGGCACCTCCGCGCTCGTCAATGACATCGCGGTGACCCTGAACCCGGCGACGTTCGGCATCGACACCCCGGGCCTCTTCGTCCCCGTGTCGTCCACGTGGTTCCTGCGGAACGCGAGCTCCTCAGGGACCGCCGACGCGACCTTCAAGTACGGGCCCGGCGGGCCGGACTTCCTCCCGATCCGGGGCGACTGGGACGGCGACGGGGACGACACCCCCGGCCTCTACGACCGGACCACGGGCCGGTTCCACCTGCGCAACTCCAGCCCGGCGGGCCCGGCCGAGGTCCCGCCGTTCCCGTTCGGCCCCGGCGGCCCGGACTTCCTTCCCATCGCGGGCGACTGGGACGGCGACGGCGTGGACACGGTGGGGATCCGCAACACGGCGACGGGCGCGGTCTTCCTCAAGAACACGAACACGGCCGGCGCCGCCGACGTCGCCTTCGTCTTCGGAGGGCCGGGCGGCATCCCGATGGCGGGGGACTGGAACGGCGACAAACCTCGACACGATCGGGCTCTACGACCCGACGACGGCGACGTTCTTCCTCCGCAACTCGAACACGAACGGACCGGCGGACATCCCGCCCTTCACGTTCGGGGCTCCGGGTCGCACTCCGCTCGCGGGCGACTGGAACGGCGACGGCACGGACACGGTCGGCGTCTTCGATTCCGCGACGGCCGGGTGGTTCCTGAAGAACGGCTTCACGGGCGGCCCGGCCGACCTCGCCTTCGTCTACGGCGCGCCGGGCGCC
>Ga0187892_10001799_pt1 | contig 46817 bp, 33 predicted proteins | sample MA1701073metaG_FD_139345 | JGI IMG/M metagenome (GOLD analysis project Ga0187892, IMG submission 139345) | Bio-ooze microbial communities from a basaltic lava cave in the Kipuka Kanohina Cave System on the Island of Hawaii, USA - MA170107-3 metaG ...
CTGCAGAAGCAGATCGAGAAGAAGACGCAGATGTATCAAACTCTGGCCGAGCAGCTCGGGACGCCTGATTCGACCGCGGCCGTGAATAAGGCCAATATGGACCGGCAGCAATTGGAGATGCTGCGGAAGACGCGGGAGAATAACTCCGAGCATCTGCTCAACGTAACACTGGAAACGCAGACTCGCGAGGCGCAGCTCGCCGCGGCCGAAGGTTACACGCCCTCCCAGGCAACGATCGACTATGAACTTTCCAAGGATCCCCAGTATGGGGCGAAGCTAGCCGCCGTGCGTCTCGCGGAGGAGCACTACAAGGCTCTCGACCAAGGCACCGCGGACAAGGCTCATCGTCAGCTTATGGCAGCCCGTGACGGTGTGAAAGCCCTTCGCAAGGATCTGGATGATTATAAGGCGCAGCAGACGCCATTGATCACCGAAGGTCTCAAGGGCGCCAAGACCGACGAGATCGGGCTCTTGAAGCTGACGGTCGCCACGGAGCGGCAAAAGCAGAACGCGCTGACCGCCCGGATCGACGAGCTCGACAACAAAATCCAGGAGTTGACGATCAACCTCCAAACGACCGGGAAGTCGACGGCCCAACTAGAGCAGATCAAGACCGAGGTCGACTATCTGAATGTCACCTACAAGGAGGTGGCTGGGCAGTTCGAGGCGATCAAGACCGAGTTGGACGCGGCCAACCGCATCGTGCTCATACAGAAGGCCGAGGCGCCGCAGGTCAGCAGCCAGAGCATCAAGATCGCCATGACGGCCTTTGCGGGCGTGATCGCCTTCTGTCTGCCGGTGGTGGGCGTGGCTTTTGTCGAGCACCTGTCGAAGCGACTGAATGGCGTGGGGGAAATCACCGACTCGCTGGGGATAGCGGTGGTCGGCATGTTGCCTTCGCTGGCACGTGGCGGTCTGAGCCGTAATGGGAAGGTCACAAAGAAAAAGGGAAAACGACAAGCCACACTGCACGAGATTCTCGTGGAGTCGATCGACGGTATCCGCACGACGCTGATGCTGGGCACGCGCGGCACGCGACGGCGCGTGATCATGGTCACCAGCGCCTCGGACCGCGAAGGCAAAACGACCTTGGCCACTCAGTTGGCCGCGAGCCTGGCACGCGCGGGGCGAAGGACGTTATTGATCGATGCGGATCTGCGGCATCCCAGTTGCCACCGCCTGTTCGAGCTGCCGCTCGATCCGGGATTCTGCGAGGTGCTGCGCGAGGAGGTGGAATTGCAGGACGTGATTCGCCCGACCCGCGCCAGCGGCCTGTGGATGATCTCAGCGGGTCGCTGCGACCAAGAGAGCATTCAGGCACTGGCCAAAGACGCCATCGGCGCGGCGTTCGAGTCGCTGCGCTGCGATTTTGATTTTATCGTGGTCGACTCCGGTCCCGTGTTGTCGATCGCCGACTCACTGCTGGTCGGGCGGCACGCGGATGCGGTCATTCTTTCCGTGTTGCGTGACGTCAGCCAGGTGCCGAAAATCTACGAAGCTCACGAGCGGCTTTCCGCCGTGGGAATTCCGGTGATGGGCGCGGTGGTGGGCGGCGTGAAGATTGCGTCCAATGGCCGAGTGTTTGCCTTGCCGGCCAAGATGACGAGCGGTCCGGCGGCGGGGGCTTCGGCGAGTTCTGTTTAGCGTATCGTCAAATCAGTCCATTCGTTTTCCGCGGAGCGGCGTGCCATGAATCGTTTCGTTCCCATCGCTGTGGGTTTGGCGCTGATGATTGTCGTCACCGTCGTGCAAGGATGGTGGAGCGAGCGTTGGGGCACGCCCGTGTCCGAGGAGGAATTGCGCGATTGGTCCGGCCGGATGGACAACGTGCCGCTGGAAATCGGCAACTGGCAGGGCAAGGTCATGGAGACCGACGAAGAGCAGTTGAAGGCCTCGAAGGCGGCCGCCAGCATTTCTCGAGAATACACGGACTCGGAAACCAAGCGGTCGGTGCACGTGATGCTTATGTGCGGCACGTCGCGCAACGTGGCGATCCACACGCCCGATAAGTGCTACGTGGCCGCCGGCTACAGCTTGCTGCAGCAGCCTCAGCAGTTTACCGTCGACACCAAGCCAGTTGCTGGCCAATTCTTTACCGCGCCGTTCTCCAAGGAAGAAATCGCCACGGGTCTGAGCCGGCTGCGCATCTTCTGGAGCTGGAACGCCGAGGGAAAGTGGATCGCGCCGGGGGCACCCGCGTACGCCAAGGTTCCACTGTCGCGGCATCGCATCCTGTATAAGCTGTACGTAATCACCACCGTGCCCTCGACCAGTGAGAAGGCAGAAGAGAACAAGTGTCAGGATTTTATTGAGCTGCTGCTGCCGACGCTCAACGAGAAGCTGTTTCCCAAAGCACCTGCTGTGCCGGCGGTCGCCCACTCGAGGCGCCCGGCCTGAGGCACGCGTTTCGCCGAGCACGTGCGCTCCCTGGAAGGCGACCAGCGATCCATGGTTCCTTCGACCCGTCGTAGCGCCAATGGCGCCGTGATCCGGCAGCGCCTATCGAAGCGCGCGCTACTGATTCTGACGGTGCACGCCGTCATCTTTGTGCTCGTGTACTGGCTGGCCTTCGGGCTGCGCTACGACTTTGCCATTCCACAAAAACAGCTTCACACCTTTTGGTTGACGCTACCGGCACTGCTGCTCCTGAAGGTGGCGATTTTCTACGCCCTGGGCCACTGCCATGGATGGTGGCGGTACGTGACCTTCTCCGATCTCGTGCTGCTGTTGCGTGCGGCCACGCTCTCGACGCTGGTCATTGCAGCGCTGAACTTGTTCGCGTTCAGCATGGACGACAAGGCGCGCAGCTACCACAACATCCCACGCTCGGTGCTGCTACTGGACTGGGGGATGACCATTCTGTTCTTGGGAGGGCTGCGCGGGCTGTGGCGGCTGTCGCGCGAGGAATTCCATCCGCTATTGTACCGGAAGCAGTATAACCGCGCGTTTATCGTGGGGGCCGATCAGGTCGGCGAGTCGCTGGCGCGGCTGCTTCAGTCGGATCCACGGTTGAAGTACACGATCGCCGGCTTTTTGGACCATGACGGATCGCGCCATGGCATGCGCATGGGGCGCATCCCGGTCTTGGGAAAGCCGAGTGACGCGCCACGGCTCGCCTCGGCTTTCGGCGTAAGTGAGGTGCTGGTCATCTCCGGACACCTCCCCGGCAAGGAACTGCGGGGCCTGATGCAGGAGTGCGAGCGCGCGAAGCTGAACGTCAAGGTGTTGCCGTCGACCGACGACCTGCTCAACAGCAACTATCACATGCAGGTGCGCGACGTCGACATCAATGACCTCTTGCGCCGAGAACCCGTCACGTTAAGCGATGAGGCGATCTCGTCGCTGTTGCATGGCCGCACCGTGATGGTGACCGGAGCGGGTGGAAGCATCGGCTCGGAGATTTGCCGCCAGGTACTACGGTTCCGTCCCTCATGCCTGGTCTTGGTGGAGCGCGCCGAAAACAACTTATTTCTGATTGACCAGGAGCTGGCCGCTTTGGGTGTCCAAACACGGCTTGTTCCCTGCGTCGCCGACATTCTCGATGCGCCGCGCATGCACTCCCTTTTTGCCACGCACGCCCCGGACGTGATTTTCCACGCGGCGGCTCACAAGCATGTGCCGATGATGGAATACAACCCGGGCGAGGCGCTTAAGAACAATGTGTTGGGAACGCGGCAATTGGTCGAGCTGGCCGACCAGTATGGCGTGAAGAATTTTGTCTTTATCTCCACGGACAAGGCCGTGAACCCGACCAGCGTGATGGGGGTCTCGAAGCAGCTTGCCGAGCGATGCGTCCACTCGTTTTCCGAGACATCGGCCACGAAATTCGTGGTCGTCCGCTTTGGCAACGTGCTCGGCTCGGCCGGCAGCGTGGTGCCGATCTTTCAGGAGCAGATTCGCCGCGGCGGCCCCTTGAGCGTGACGCATCCGGACATGCAGCGCTTTTTCATGACGATTCCCGAGGCGTCGCAATTGGTGCTGCAAGCCGCCGCCATGGGAAAAGGGGGAGAGATCTTCGTGCTGGACATGGGGGAACCCGTCAAGATCGTCGACCTGGCGCGCGACCTGATCCGCCTCTCCGGCTTCGATCCCGACGAGATCGGAATCACCTTCACCGGCCTGCGGCCGGGCGAGAAGCTTTACGAGGAGCTGTACTTTGACAGCGAGGCGACGCTGACCACCCCGCATCCGAAGCTGTTCGTGGCGTATCACCGGTCCTTCTCGCTCGAGGAAATTGATCAGGCCATTCGCGACCTGAGCGACTTACTGCACGCGCCGCCCGACGTACTCCGCGAAAGGCTCAAGGTCGTTCTGCCGGAATATCTTTCTTCGCGGGCGGTCCCGGAAACTAGCGCGGCCGTCGAGCGCTGAAGCGCGGGTGCGGCGCGCCACGCACGGGCAGGTGCAGTCGGTCATGCAGTTCGAATGGGGTGACTTGTCTTTTCGCGCATCGCTCGGCGAGTCGCGCTCGCCAGCGTGAATTGATCACAGGCGCGTGCCTTGAATCTCTCGAACCGCATCGCGCTGAACGCCGTGACGACGTGGCTCTCCACCGCCGTCGGCGCGGCGGTGCAGTTATTGATCGTCCCCTTTCTGATCGCGCGATTGGGGAAGGAGGGATACGGACTCGTCGCGCTTTGCGGCGCGATCGTCGGCTTCGCCGTGATGATCGACTTGGGCGTGCGGCATTCGCTGAGCCGCCACCTGGCCGAACTGATTGCGCTTAAGAACGATCGGCGAATCACCGAGTTGTTCTCCAGCGCGCTGGCCTGCTATGCCGCAATCGGCGGCTTGCTCATGCTTGGCTGCGTCACTTTCGCCGAGACGCTAGTCGGCTATTTCCAGGTGCCCGAGGCGCTCCGCGCGGATGCCGTGTTTCTCGTGCGATACTACGCCAGCGCGACGATCATCTTGTCGTTCATCGCACCGTGCTATGAAGCCACGCTCAACGGATCGAACCGATTCGATCTTTGGAACTACGTGCACATCGTCGAGGTGCTGCTGCGCGCGGTCGGCATCATCGTGGTGATGGGCTGGGTCATCGAGCGCGGAGACGCTTCCAGCGGCCTGCGCGCCTGGGCGGCGGTCATGTTCGCGGCGCAAATAACGGGTATCGCACTGTTTCGATTCTTGGCGCGACGAATATGCGCGGGGCTGCGATTCCGTCCCGGCGCCGTCAAGCGCGACGCACTGGCCGAGCTCTTCCGGCTGGGCCGTTACCTGTTTGTATACGAAACCGTGCAGTTGCTCGCCGTGCGAGCCGACCCGTTCATTTTGACCTCCTTCCTTGGTCCCAAGGCGGTGGGGCTGTATCAACCGGCAATTCTATTTGTCGCCGGTGCACGGCCCTTTGTCGGCGCCTTGGCCAAACAACTGCGACCGCTGGCGACGGGCTTGCACGCGACCGGCCAAAAGCAGCAGCTCCAGGAATTATTGATCCGTGGCTCGCGGCTGACATTCTTGATGGGAAGTCCCTTCTGCATCGTGCTGGCCGTCTTCGCGCTTCCGATCGTGCGGTTGTGGCTCGGGGATGGTTTCGAGGCGACCGCCTGGGTGCTCGCACTGTGGGCGATGGTCGACCTGACGGAATACGGCGCCGGCCCGCAATGGCACGTCATGCTGGGAATGAACCGCGTACGGTTCATTGTCGCAGTGCGCCTGGCGGCAGCCGTGCTGAATTTGGGGGCGTCGATCCTGTTGGTTCGCTGGATGTCGCGCGGCGAACCGGACATGGACATGGCGATTGTGGGCGTCGTGATCCCCACGGTCGTCCTCGGGGTCGCGCAGCGCGTCGTCATCACCCTGCACGTGGCGGCCGCGACGGAGGTGCCATTGCGGCGCTACATCGCCGAATCGTATTTCCGGCCGCTGGTAACGCTCGGCCTGTTGACGGCCGTTTGCTTAACGCTAAGGCTGGTGGCCGCTCCCCAATCGCTATTGGCGGTGGCATCCTGCGTCGCCGCGCCGCTGGCGCTGTGGGGTCCTTTGTGCTGGTGGTTGGCGCTCGACGACAAGGATAAGAAGGGATTTCAGGGCGTCTTTCAGAGTGCCCTGGCACGCTTCGGACTTCCGACCAAAGGCGTTTAACGCGCGTGCACTCTTGCAGGTCGCTCACGACTCGGCCCGCGCCAGCTTGGCGACGGGAGCCGTGGTCCGGATCGAATCGGATAATGCCGGAGCGATCGCTTCCGCCGCCGCGCGGTGCCCTGTCTCGGTCAAGTGAATGTCAATCCGGAAAAACAACTCGCGCGGCGGATACGAACGAAAGCGGCTGGCCAGGTCGATGAAATTCAGGTTGTGCGCCTCGGCGAATTGCTGGAAATAGTCGGCGAAATGATCTGGCTTCTTTTCCAACAGGGCGCCGCGATCGGGAATAACGCAGAGGAAGAACGGCCAGTTGCGCGCGCGACAGATGTTGGCCAGCTCCAGAATGCTTTCCTCCACTTGGCGCCGCTCGGCGGCGGGATAGGATTCCTCGAGCGGCTTGGGGTGAAGGGGGGCCCAGGCCTTGACTTCGGCGTCGCCGCCGCGGCGTTGCATCTCGCGCTCGAATTGCCACGCCAGATAATGCATGCGCATCCAGCGCACCACGTACACCGCACGCCCGACGCGCACCCAGATCGGCGTATTCTCGCCGGGCACGGCGACGATACGCCCAGCCGCGTCGGAGCGCGCCAGCTTGCGCATGTCGCGCTCGCCGGTAATGTCATTGGAATACAACTGGTAGACCACGGCCGCGGGCGATATCCGGTCGGCGAACCACTCCAATTGCAAGCGAGACAACAGTGGACAGGCGCTGCCGTTACCCAGATTGACGACCGGCATCCCGAGCTGCTCGCCCACCAGGTTGGCGAATCGCTTCTCTTCACGGACCTGGCGCGCCAGGGTGAAGCTATCTCCCAGAAACACGAGTGACGGTTGCGTGAGCGGTGGCAGCTCGCCGCTCATCGCGCAGCCCGCCGAATTGAAGTGCATCGAAAAGCCACCGTAGTCATCCTGAGGGCTCCAGACGACCGTGTCGTAGTCCGTGGGGTTCCAATGGTGAAAGACGGGGTGGCCGACGTCGGGACTATGGCCATAACCCAGACCCAGTAGGCGCAGCGCCACCTCCAATACAACTACGCAGAACATCAGTGCCAAGAGGGCGCTCGCGATGCGAAACATCAGCACCCTGCCCCAACGCCGTCCGCCGGGCGCCGACTTACCGGGGCTGGACAAAGCCGGCATGCTCGAAAGGTTCCTCGGCCTCGGCCCGCACGCGCGGCTGACCGCACGCGCAAACCCCACGGATCAACGGCGTCCTTAGTATATCGGCGATGCGTTACGACGGGCAAGTACGATGCCGGTCCTGCCACGTGCTCAATCGCCGCCTTCAGTGCGGCACTTTATTAGTCGATCTCAGTGGGGCCGCACGGAGGGGCGGTGACGAGCTCGTCGTGCTGATTGAGGACGAGCGGTTGGCCGCCCTTGGTTCCGGTTCATTACGCGGCTCACCTTCGTGTACGATAGGATCATGGATACAACGAAGTTCGCCCTGGTGACCGGCAGCGGAAAACGCCGCGTCGGTTCGTACGTGGCCGAGGCGCTTGCCGGTCGCGGATACGCGATCGCCGTGCATTACAACCGCTCGGCGGCTGAGGCTGCTGAAACCGTCGATCGACTGCGGTCGATGGGCGCTCGCGCGGAGAGCTTTCAGGCCGACCTGATGGACGAGATCGCCGTGCGCGAGTTGGTCGAGCAAGTGCTAGCGCGTTTTGCAAGGCTTGACGTACTCGTCAACTGCGCCGCCGTCTGGCAACGCAAGCGACTGGAGGACGTGATTGCGGCCGACGTCCGCGCGCACTTTGACGTCAACGCGCTCGGTACGTTTCTTTGCAGCCAGCAGGCGGGCCTGGCCATGACGCGGCAGAGCGAGGGGGGGACGATTATCACCGTCGGCGATTGGGCCGAAGCGCGACCGTACCTCGACTACGCGGCCTATTTCCTGTCCAAGGGGGCCGTCACGGCGCTGACGCGCTCGCTGGCGGTGGAGCTGGGTACGCGAAATCCGCGAGTGCGTGTGAACTGCATTCTGCCCGGCCCGGTTATGTTCCAGCCCGATCTGGCGCAGACCGAGCGTGACGCTGCGATCAACGCCACGCTGGCAAAGCGCGAGGGAAGCCCGTTGAACATCGCCCAGGCGGTGTTGGCACTCGTCGAGAACGAATACATTACCGGCGCTTGTCTGCCGGTGGATGGTGGCCGAACGGTTTACGCGCCTTAGGTAAGAGGGTCGTTCTACGCGAATTGGCCAAGCCAATTACGTCAACGGGGGCATCCATCGCGGGCGGCTGCCCGATAGCCCGGAGCAACTGCAGATGAGCGATACTGTAGTCCAGCACTGCGTCGAGATACTCGGTACGAGCGGTGGCCAGTGCGCCGATTGCCTGTTGGATTTCGATCGGACGCACCACTCCCCCGCGGATGCCCTCCAAGTTGCGGCGCACCGCCTTTTGAGCTGACTCAACCGGCGGACGAGTGACATGAATTTGGCGCTCGCGCAGTTGCACGCGCTGGTAAGCCTGGGTGACTTCGGCCTCGATCAGGTCGCGCGCCTGTTGCAGAGCTAGATTCGCCTGGCGGTGCAGGCTCTGTTTTTCGCGTTGGCGAGCCGCATTACCCAGCCCTAGATTCTCTACCTGCCAGATCGCGGCAACGTCGAAGTCGGCGCGGTCGCTGAAGCGAGTCACTTCCGATCCTTCACCGCCCCCAAAGCCGCCACCGCTGGCGCCGGCGAAGAGGTGAGGCATCCACGGCCGAAGCTGCTCCTGACGGCGGCGATACCAGGCGGCATCTCGCTCGGCGTCGGCACGGGTGATTTCCGGCCGGACGGCATTGGCCTGATTGATCAGCGCCTTCAGCGGCAGCGACTGATCGACAAATTCCAGCGGCACGCGAGTCTCGTCCACGGCCTGCAAGCGAACGGCGGGGTCGAGTCGCAGTAGTCGCGCCAAATCCGCCGACACCACGGCCACGTCCTCCTGAGCCTGCAGCACGCCGCGCCGTCGGCTCGCCGCCTCGACGATGGCCCGGTCCGCATCGGCCTGCAATCCGTGGCCGCTCCTAGCGAACTCGCCGGTGATTCGCGATAGCTCTTCCGCATTGGCCACTGCTTCTTCGGCTATTCCGACGCCCGCCTGGGCCCGCGCCAATGCGAGGTAGGTTGCCGCCACTTGCAGGAGCGTGTCATTGAATGTCGCCGTCCGGTCTGCGACGGTTGCCCGCACAAGCTGGCGCGCCGCCAAGGGCTCGAAGATCGACTCTGCCAGCGAGAAATCAACGACCATCCGCGCCGGCCCCGAGGCACCGCCGTTTAGTGGCGTGGAATCGACCGCCGCTCCACCGCCCACAAACAGCGAATTGCGGCTCACCTCCAGAATTTCGCCTTCGGTACCCTGAAGGCGGCCGGAGTGATTGTTGTAGACCACCCCAGCGCTGACCGTGGGAAACCACGTAGCACGCGCCGCCGCGGCTCGCGCAGTCGCCTGATAAACGCGCTCGCGCGCGATCGCAATTTGCAAATTGTTTGCGCCAGCCAATTGCAGCGCCGATGGCAGGTCGACCCTGTAGACCGCCTCGGCTACCGCATGACCGGGGGGTACGTCTTCTGCGGCGCCGCACATTCGGAGCGGATCGCCTGGGAGCGCCTGCGAATCGACCGATGAGCCCACCGGCTCGGAGAATGGCGCCGGTCGTACGGTGGGGATACCTGCCGTGCGCGGCAATAGCCGAAGTTTTGGCTGGGACGCCGCTTGCGCAAATGCTGCGCTTTCGCGCCCCCGGTTCGGGCGCGGTTCGATACCGACAGCCTGATCGACGAACGCGGCGCCGCATGCGACGAACAGCGCGGCGTGGGCGATCCGGCGTAGATTGCGCAGGGACGGAACCGGTTTAACGGAATTCGATTTCATGCCCCCTCCCGGGACATGGGGCAGGCGCTCCTTCTACTAATCGGCAATACGCGCCTTCACCAGGCTCGCGAATTCGACTGGGCTGACCTGCCATGACAGCAATGCTAGCAGTCGTCTGGTCACCTTCTTGCCTGATTCGGCGAAAGTTCGATGGCCAGCGATCCGAACATGCCGGGCCACAGCTCGCCGGACGGCGAATCCAACTCCGCCTCGACGCGGAGCGTTCGCGTACGCGTGTCGAGCACGCCGGCGGTGCGTCGGACGGCACCGCGGAACGACTTCGGTTTTAACGCATCGACGACAAGCGTCGCTCTCTGACCAAGCTGAATCAGCGGAGCCTGAGACTCGGGGATGTCGACAACGATCCGCAAACGGTCCACCCTGTAGAGCGTAAAGAGCGGCTCCGAATGATTACCAACCGCAGAGCCGACGAAAGCGCCTGTGTCGACGCTCCGGTGTGTGATCAGTCCAGCGAAGGGAGCCCGCAACTGCGCATAGCTCATCAGCACGTCCGTCTTCTTCAAGTCCGCTTCCGCCAGCTTCCGCTGGGCCTCGGCATGCGCGAAATTGGCCTGCGCGAGATGCACTCGCGCCTGTTCAACCTTCACGTTTGCTTCCGCCGAGGCAACCGCGGCCTTGGCCGCCGCCAGCGCCGACTGGGCCGACCTCAATTGATTCCGTTTCTCGTCCAATAGGGCCTGATTCAAAGCCTCTTTACTCACCAGTTGCGCGATGCGGTTGTACTCATCGCGGCGAAAGTCCACATCCGATTCATATTGAGCCACTCTGGCCTGGACCTCACCGAGCTTCGCTGATGCGGCCTCGACGAGCGACTCCGCCGCTTCGACCGCTGCCTTCATCTGCAGCACAGCGGCCGCCGCTTCTTCCACCGAGGCGACACGGATTAGCCGTTCCTCATCCATCTCGGGGATCCAAAGGTCGGCAAGCAACTGGTCTTTTTCTACTTTGTCACCAATGTCAACGTGAACACGCGAAACGAATCCCGAGGCCTTGGCGAGAATCTCCGTCTGCTCATAAGGCTGGACCTGCGCCGGCTGGGTGATCGCGGAGGGAGGAGGATTCGAGCCCACCGAAGGGGGCCCGCCTTGTCGCGTCTGCGCGTTAGCAAGCCGCTCCGCCGAAGCAATGAACTCCATCGCCATGATGCAGCATACGACAGTCTGGACGACGACTGCCGCAGTGGATGAACTGATTCGTTGAATCATGGCTTACTCCCGACAAGGCCGGGCTTGATCGCTGCCGATGCCGTTCCCTTGAAAATCACGTAGAGACATGGAACCACGAAGATCGTGAGCATGGTCGATGCGGTCAGCCCACCAATCACCGCGCGCGCCAAAGGCATCGTCGCGTCGCCCTCATGCAACGCAAGCGGAATCAACCCGACCACGGCAGCCAATGAGGTCATTACGATCGGACGAAGGCGAACGCTCCCCGCCTTAATCGCGGCCTCCAAGGTCGACAGCCCCTGCTCATCGTGCAGTCGATTGGCGAACTCGACCAGCAGAATCGAGTTCGACACGGCGATGCCGATCATAAAAATCACGCCCATGAATGACTGGATATTGAGAGTCGTGCCGGTCACCGCCAAAATTCCCAGCACGCCGATGATTCCCAAGGGCACGGCAAACATGATGATGAATGGGTCCAAGAAGGAGCGGAACTGTGCCACCATGATGAGGTAGATCAGGACGCCGGCCAGGACCATTCCGAAGCCGAGACTGCGAAACGACTCGCTCATGCTGGCCACTTCGCCCCGCATGCGGACGGTATATCCGGCCAGCGGCTGGGCCGCGCTATTCGGGTCCGGCGGCGTCCACGACACGACCGCCGATGAACTGCCGACCGCCGGCATGTTGCGCTTGCCCCACTTCGATAGAACCCGTTCAATGTCGGCCGCAACCGATCCCACGTCGCGGCCATCGACGTTGGCGTACACGTCGACCACCCGCGCCAACGCCACGTGATTCACTTCCGCCGCCGACTTGCCGAGTTCGGCTTCCGACGTCACATTCTGTAGTTGAATGGGTGACGCTGGATGCTGATCGCTGGTAATCGGCACCGTGCGGAGCGACTCGAACGAGTCGATGTCCTGTTCCTTGTAGGTCACGCCCACGAAATAGTGGTTTCCGGTTTGATAGTCGAGCCAAAAGGCGGGATCGAACGATGTGGAGCTGTTCAGCACGCTCATCAGGTTCTTGATGGCGTCCTCCTGCGTGATGCCGGAATAGGCCATCTTTACGCGGTCGGGCTTGATCTTGAGCGTCGGGTAGTCAATCGTCTGCTGCACGCGGACATCGACCGCGCCCAGAACGTTACGCTCGATGAGACCGCGAATCTGCTGAGCAATGCGATATTGCTCATGCATGTCTCGCCCCTCCACTTGGATGTTGATCGGCGAGGGGAGTCCGAAGTTTAACGCTGCGGACACCATGCCGCCCGTGTTGAATGCGAATGACACATCGGGGAATTCTTCGTTGAGCCGCTCCCGCAGTCGTCGCGCATACGCCTCGCTGGACGTGTGCCGCTCGCCCGCGTCGGTGAGCTGCACGAGCATCGTGGCGTCCATCGGTCCGGAGTTGGCGGTGTAGCCGGCCGGCCAATCGTAAAGCACGCCCATGTCGGTCACGATCATCTGGCGATCGGACTCCGAAATGACGCTCTGGATCTCCTGTTCGATCTGCTGCGTCAGTTTTTCGGTGAGCTCGATTCGCATTCCGGCCGGGGCACGCACGTGGATGACCATCTGCCCTGAATCGGTGACGGGGAACAGCTCCTGCCCAATGAGAAAATAGAGCGGTAGCGAGACGGCGACGAGCGCAAGCGACCCCAAGACCGTCACCCAGCGCCGGCACACGGCCCATCGCAATAGCGCCGTGTACCGATCGCGCACGCGATCAAAACTCCAGTCGGCGACGTGGAAGAAAGCGAACCGTTTTTCATTCGACCCATGTGCTTTCAGGAAGTACGCACAGAACGCCGGCGACAACGTGCGCGACAGAAAATACGACGCAAACATCGCGAACGTGACGCTCAAAGCAAGCGGCGTGAACAGGTACTTGCCCATGCCAAAGAGAAACACCACCGGAAAGAACACGGCGACCGTCGTGATCGTCGCCACCAGCACGGGCATGGCGATTTCCATCGCGCTTTCGAGCGCGGCCTGTTTGGGCGATTTGCCCATGTCCAGATGCCGGAACGTGTTCTCGATGTCGACGATCGGGTCGTCCACCAGCCGGCCCATCACCAGTGCCAAGCCGCCGAGCGTCATTGAGTTCAGCGTATTGCCGGTGAAAAATAAACCGATGATCGCTGCGAACGCGGAGAGGGGTATGGTCAGCACGATGACGATCGTCGAGCGAAAACTGCCCATGAACACGAGCACCATCAATGACGCCAACCCCGCGCCGAGTACGCCCTCCCACGTGAGACTCCGAATTGCATTGCGAACGAATACCGACTGGTCCGCAACCACGTCGAGATTCAGCCCGGACGCCGGCTTGCCAGTCTTTGGGTCGGTGTAGCCTGCCTTCGGCGGGAGCCGATCCAGGAACTGCGGGATGCGCTCGCGGACACCGTTCACCACTTCGATCGTGTTGGAACCGGGGCGGCGGAAGACCGGAATGTACACCTGCCGTTGGCTATTCCACGTGGGCGCTCGGCTGATGCGGACGACATTCGTCTGAATCGCGGACGTGTCCATGACCTCACCCACGTCCTTCACGTACACGGGACGCCCATCGACCATCTTCACCACAAGGTCGTTCAACTCGTCGATTCTTGCGACCATGTTTTCCATGTCGACCATGTAGTCGATATCACCGATTTTGGCGTTACCGGTGGGGACCATCAGGTTGTTTTGCTTGATGGCACGCTGCACGTCCATCAGCGACAGGCCGTAGGATTGCAGTCGCACCTGGTCGAGATAGATGTAGATGCGGCGCAGCTTACCGCCGAACACGGCCGGGGCGATGACGCCCGGAGAGCCGGAAAGCATGTTCCGCACGTTGAAGTACGCCAGGTCGTAACTTTCCTTCTCGTCGAGCACGTCGCTCGATGCCGCCAAGAGCGCCGTGGGCATTGGGGCCGTCGGGTCGAACAACATGCACATCGGAGGCACCGTCCCCGGCGGAAGGTAATACAGGTCGCTCATCGCCAGGCTCGTCACCTGCGAGAAGGCCGTGTTTGGGTCGATGTCGTCCCGGAAATAATCCCGCACCACCGACACGCCCATCATCGTCCGCGATTCCTGCCGCGCGATCCCTTCCGACTGGCTGGTCCATCGCTCGATGCGGTTGGTAATGTCGCGCTCCATGATCTCGGTCGGCATGCCGGGATACAGCGTGAGCACCTGCACGGCCGGAGTCTTGAACGACGGCAAGATATCCACCGCAATCCGCCTCAGCGTGACGAAGCCCAGCACGACGATAAGCAGGCAGAGCACGATCACCAGGTAAGGGTTGGCGATCGCCGTGCGCACCAGCCAGCTCGACTGGTGCGATTGCGTTTCTGAAACCGATTTCGCCGTACTCATCTCATTTGCTCGCTGGATAGCGTCCTTGCTGCGCGCGTCGTACGCGGCGATCAGGGTAAAGCGCAGACCTCATGCGGGGTCGTGCGGATACGTGCCATAGGCGCGAATGATTCGCTCCAGCCGCTCGGGTGAGCTACGTCCAATCACGACCACGACGTTGCGATCGATTCTCGCGAGCACCATCTCGTATTCTCCTTCACGGCAATGATGAATGGCCACGCGCCGGAGAGCGTCGCCTTCCCGCGCGAATTCGTCGAGGCGCTCTGCGGGCAGGATGAAGAGCGAAACGTCGCGACGATCCACCTGACCGACTACATACGCCGCTGTCTGACCCGCGATCGTGCAGACTCCACCGCCGCGGACTGCGAAGCCGGCGTCCTTGCGCGGCGGGCATCGCACGGGAAAAGACACACGCTGCTTGAGGTACGTTTCGACCTCGATGTCGGAGAGGCTGGTGAATTCGATTCGCTTGCTCTCTTCGGTAAGCTGCCGGTGGACCACGGCGGTCAGTCGCGAGAGCGCTTCCGGTGTCCGTTGCAGCGGTGCGAACTGCCACACGCCAACGATCAACAGGATCGCAGCAGCCAGAGCCAGGAGGGAGCCGAAGAACGACCACGTGCGCGCCACTGCCGGCCGGGCTACGCCGGTCTTGCACAAGACGCGTTGCCACACCTCCGCCGTCGGATTCGCGGCGGCCAGCCTGGCAGTCAACGCATCCTCGAACTCGGCCTGCTGAAAAAACCATTTCGCACAGCCTTGACACGCGGCAAGGTGTTCGTTGATCCGCAGGTAGAGTTCCGAATCTCCCTCGGAGTCGTAGTACAACTCCCAGTGCTGCCGGACTTCATTGCAATTCATAGTTCACCTTAGCCGCTTATGGTCGTGTTGCTCCCAGCACTAACCTGCTACTTGGGGTTGTGTAATGAGCCGCGGCCGAGCAACCCCTGCGCGCGAGCAAATTCAGCCAATCTCAGTCGCAAGCGTGCCCTCGCGCGCGATAGTGCGCTCATGATCGTTCCGATTGGGACTTCCAATATGTCGGCTATTTCTCGATGCTTGAACTGGCCGATGGCTCGCAAGAGCAGGACCGATCTTTCCAGCGGACGGAGTTCGGCAATGGCCTTGGCCAAGGCATCGTCGCAATGCCTCAACACGCGTTCCGGCTCGTCCAATAGTCGCTCAATGAGCGGCTCGTCGATCGCGTGCTCCCAAACGTCCTCGATCGTCGGCTCATCGGCCAGCGCCTCGCGCCGTTGCCGATGGAACGAGCGGTTACCGGAAAATATCTCCAGGTTCAGGTAGTGAAAGATCCACGCTCGAAAATTCGTCCCTTCCGCGTACAGCTGAAAGTCCCGATACGCCTTGCCTATCGCCTCTTGCAATACATCTTCCAAGGCATTTGGATCGTGAACGCTGTGCCGACAGTACGCTTCCAGCGCAGCTTCAAGCGGCTTCAAGTGCTGCAGAAACCGTGCGGCCCGTTCGTCGCTCGCCTTGGCCAAGTCCGTCCCTCCACCAGCAATCAACGAGACGCCACTAAGGACGTAAAGATTCTCGCCGGGTGTCTTATTGCAGATCTTTGAAGGACAAGCGATGAAAACAATGAAAACCTCGGACCTTAGCACAACTGCTGATACAGAAAGGCTTTCCAGCGAACCGAGATTTTGGGGCAGACTGCCGGCGATGCATCACGACTCGCCGAGCAACTGCTTGCGTGCTGCGGCGATTTGCTTCGCCTTCTCGGCAGTGGTGGCGGGGTAGCTCAGGTCGAGCGCGCGAATCGTCGAAGCGAGGATATTGGCCACAAGCGCCCGGCTCACCCACTTGTGATCGGCGGGAATGACATACCACGGCGCCCACGGCGTGCTGGTGGCGGAGAGCATTTTTCCATAGGCCAGCATGTAGTCGTCCCAATAAGAGCGCTCTTGGATATCGGCGGCCGAGAACTTCCAGTGCTTTTGGGGATTTTCAATCCGCTCGAGGAATCGTTTCCGTTGCTCGTCTTTGGAGATGTTCAGGAAGAACTTGACGATTGACGTACCGTTGCGCGCCAGGTGATGCTCGCAATGGTTGATGTCATCGTACCGCGCCTGCCAAACTTCCTTGGTGGGTTTCACTCCTGGGATGCGCTGTGCCTTGAGCAGCTCGGTATGCACGCGGACGATCAACACCTCTTCGTAGTAGGAGCGATTGAAGATGCCGATCCGGCCGCGCTCCGGCAGCGCCTTCATGCACCGCCAGAGAAAGTTGTGGTCGAGCTCCTCGGTCGAGGGGTGTTTGAAGCTGTAGACCTGGCAGCCCTGCGGATTGACGCCCGACATGACGTGTCGGATCGTGCCGTCCTTGCCGGCGGCGTCCAAGGCCTGAAAGATAACCAGCACCGACCAGGTGTCGGCGGCGTAGAGCAGCTCCTGCGCCTCGGCCAGCTCGGAGACATCCTGCGAGAGCAATTTTTCGGCGAGCTTCTTCCTCTGCGCCTTGGGCACTTTGGTGTCACCCGCCCAGGACGGGTCAAAGTCCGAGATCCGCACGCGCTTGCCCGGCCTGACTCGGCAACCCGCGACGATTTCGTGCAGCAATTTGCTGCGTCGAAGCCGTTTGGCGGATATCGTGGCTTTGGTTCCGCGTGCCATCGTGTCCTCTCAGCGTGGCGTTCGTATGCAGCGTGCCTTGGCGGTCACTTCAAGCATAGTTCGCGGTACCTGGCTCTTGCGTAACGCTGGGGCGATCGACACGAAACGGTTCAAGATCGACCGCCGGCGTTTCGCCCCGTATGAGCTGACTCATCGCTACCGCTGTCCCGGTCGACAGATAGAGTCCACTGCGAAAGTGGCCGGTTGCCACAAAGGCGTTGTCGAGGCCGCGCACGCGGCCCAAGAGCGGCAAGCGGTCCACCGTCGCCGGTCTCAGCCCCGCCCAGGCACGCTCCAGTTGTGCCGCCGCCAGTTGGGGCACGAGGTCCACCGCCAGTCGCAGCAATCCCGCGACCCCCTCGGCGGTGGTCCGCTTGTCGAACCCAGCATCCTCCTCGGTCGAGCCGACCAGCACGCGGCCATCGTCGCGAGGAACAAGGTAGCGAGCGCCTTCGTTGACTACGCGGCGAAGTGTCGGCCGGTCGGCCAACAGAAGCACGATCTGACCACGAACGGGTTTCAACTGCGTGCGGATTCCCAACTGCGCCAACAGGGCGCCGCTCCATGAGCCCGAGGTGACGCAGATCGCTTCCGCGGCGAACGTGCCGCACGGCGAACGCACGTCGCGGACTCGACCACCGCGGATCTCGAAACCTTCGGCCGGCACGCCGCTCGTGATGCGAGCCCCGCGACGTTGGCAAGCCAATGCGAGCGCCTTGAGATGGCGCGGATTGCGCAGTTGGCAATCGCCGGCCAGAAGCAGCGCCAGTTGGATTGCTCGGCCGCACGGCGCCGATGCAACGGCCGGCTCAAGTTCCGCCAACGTGCTCTCGTTGAGCGTCTCCACCGATATCTGCTGGTCGCGCCAAAGCTGCGCGGCCGCCTGCAACAGCTCCGCCTCTGGCACGTTTCGCGCCACGTAGACGCCTCCGCAGCGGCGAAACCCGGTATCCAGCCCAGTCTCTTCTTTCAGCCGCGCCGCCCACTGGGGGTGCAGGTCATGGCTCAGCGCGGCAAGCTGATCGTGCGACCCGTTAAGGTTTGCGCGCGGCGCGGCGGGCAGAATGCCGGCTCCGGCCCATGAAGCCTCTCGCCCCGGCTCTTGCCGCTCCAGCAGGTGAACTCGCACCCCTTGTCCTGCCAGCTCATACGCCAGCGACAAGCCGATTACACCCCCGCCGAGAATCAAGATGTCGTCCATGTTTTGGCACTTTCAACGGCGGCAGGGCTTACGACCTTTGCCCGCGCCACCCATCGCCTCCTTCTGCATGGCAATCGCCGGCGCAACGACCAAGGCTCGTGGCGACTCGCCACGAGCTACGACTCCGTCAGCGGCGCAATAGCCGCCGCAACAGCCGTGGATGCACCGCCCCACGGAACCGCACCTTGCCGTCGAACAGGACCACCGGAACACAAGTTCCGAAGCGCTCTGTTAACGATTGATCGCTGTCCACGTCGACCTCGATCGGCCGCACGCCGTGCGCAAGAAGCTGCCGCCTGGCCTCTTCGCACAGGTGGCAACCGCTCCGTGTATACAGGATCGCTGGGGTGTCGCACATCAGGTCATGGGCGGCCGCGGTCGCGCGGCCGCGTGTTCACAGGTACGCTGAGCGCGCCAGCGGCGTCGGCCGATTCTTTGGAAAAATGCGATGCTGGGCGCGGAAAAACACTTTACGTCTAGTGTGGGTTGCTGGTATCCTCCGCGAAGTCATGATAGCTTCAGGGCTGGGGTCGTGGCCGGCGAGCACTGGAGGTGTGTTCAACGGTGGATGATGCGCGGTGCGGCCGGCGGATTTGCCGCGTAGAATAAGGCATGGGCTGCTCGGTTCGGTATGGCCAAGCTGACCACGGAGAGCTTCGACGAATTGGTGCGGCGCAGCGGCCTGGTTGACTCTGGCCGTCTCGACGCCATTCTCGGCGACCTCAGGTCGCGGCACCAGGACCATCTGCCGAACGATCCTCACCTGGTCGCCGACGCCCTGGTCCATGCGGGGCTGTTGACAGGCTGGCAGTGTGAAAAGCTGCTGGAAGGACGCCACAAGGGGTTCTTCCTGGGCAAGTACAAGCTGCTCGATCATCTCGGCACCGGCGGGATGAGCAGCGTGTACCTGGCCGAACATGTGCTGATGCAGCGCCGCGTTGCCATCAAGACGCTGCCCCCCAATCGCGTCGACGATTCATCCTATTTGGCGCGTTTTCATCGCGAGGCACAAGCGGCCGCGGCGCTGAGCCACGAGAACATCGTCCGCGTCTACGACGTTGATAATGATGGACGCATTCATTACATCGTGATGGAATACGTCGACGGCTCGAACCTGCAAGAAATCGTGCACGAGAAGGGGCCGCTGCCGTATGCCACTGCCGCCAATTACATCTGTCAGGCGGCTGAAGGGCTCGCCCACGCCCATGCCGCCGGAGTCATTCACCGCGACGTCAAGCCGGCCAATCTGCTCGTCGATGCGCGCGGCACCGTTCGAGTCTTGGACTTGGGCCTGGCACGCTTTTCCAGCGACGACCATGCCTCGCTGACGGTGGCCTATAACGAGGATGTTCTGGGGACGGCTGATTACCTCGCTCCCGAACAGGCGATCAACAGTCATAACGTGGATCCGCGTGCCGACATCTATAGCCTGGGGGGGACGCTTTATTTCCTCCTCGCGGGGCATCCCCCGTTTCCCGAAGGCACATTGGCTCAACGCATCCTGGCGCACCAGCAGCAAGAGCCGGTGAGCCTGTTGAAGGATCGGCCCGATGCCCCGGCCGAATTGGTCGCCATTTGCACGAAGATGATGGCCAAATCGCCCCATCGCCGCTATCCGACCGCCGCTGAAGTCCGTGACGTGCTCCTCCAGTGGCTCACCGATTCCGGCAGTCCTGTGCCATGTGCCGGATTATCGTCGAGACTCCGTGGGGGAAAGTCGCACGCCGCAACGGCTGGTCCAGTTGGCGGCGGCGGCCATGCTCGAGCGATTCCGCGCGCCACGCCGACGGTCAGACCGGCGACACCCGACCACGGCTCCGACAGTGGCACGCGCGTTGTAACCAGTCCTAAACCGCAGCCTGGAGACACTGCCACGGGCGCCGGCCGCTCAACGGTCAAAGGACCGCCGTCAGTGAAGGTCCCCGCTCCGACCGGCGGCGGCAGCGCCGTTCGCTCGAGCCAAGAGCCCCCTTCCGGCTCGAGCGTCGTTTCGTCTCCAAAGGCCAAACCCCTGCCGATTGCCAAGCCGCTCGCTCAAGTCGTGCCACCGGTTCAATCGCCCACGCCGTCGCGCGAGAAGAGCCTCTTCGACGATGATCTCTTCGCAGATCTACCCGACGTGACCAGCATTGAAGGCGGCCTGCCATTGGCTCCAACGATTCTCAAGCCGCGTGCCAAGCAAGAGTCGAACAGCATTCTGTGGCCCGTGGTGATCGCGATCGTGATCGGGGCAATCGTTCTGGTGGGGATCGTCGCCTTGTGGCTGCTATAGGCGGTTCAGGTGGCGAACGCCGCTCGAGGAACTTTCGCCGTGGCGCAGCAGCACATTTGGTTTGCGGCGCATGCCTAATATCACATCGTAAGTTATTGTCTATCAGCAACTTAAGCCGTCCACTTGCATTTACAGCGGCCCTCTTTTTAGGATGAAAGTACTGGCGTTGGCCGGCAATTCCATACTGCCGGCCGGTCCGCGACGGATCAGCTCGGAAAGGACCGCCCAGTGGCGCAGCCCTTCGAGCCGATTCGGCGTGGGATCATGTCTCAGCGTGGCAATAGCGATCGATTTCGGCATCCCTCCCGGCTGCCCGTTGTGGCCGCCGCGTCGCAGTTGCGCCAGCCCAGCGCAATCGCCATGGCGCGACTCACCGCTCGCAGCGCTAGCGCCAATCGTCACGTCAGCAAACGGGCGCGAGGTCTCCAGCGCGTTCCCAAGCTCCCCTTTATTCCGCCCGAGGATTGGTACGATCCGTCGGAGCTGGTTGAGACGACCGATCGGCAGCCGCGATATCGAGTGGTTGTTCAAAACCCCGGGCGCGGCTACCGCCACGTGCTTTCGGCCCAGGAGGTGACACGGCGATTAGGCCAGTTGCCGTCGCATTTCCTGAAACCGCTGGAAGTGGTTCAATTCAGCCGCATGACGCGCAAGAAACAAAGCCTGCCCTGTTACGGCATGCAATGGGGGAGCACGCTGTACCTCTACCCCATTGAAGAGAGCCTGGTCGAATACTACTCGCGTCCTCCCAAGCCGGCCCAGATCAGCGAGCTCCGCTCGTTTGGGGCCCAATGGATCCACGAAGGCGGTTCGTCGTGGAAGCTGGTTTGGACGCTGGCGGCGATCAAGGACTTTTACCTGAATAACATCCTCCTGCACGAGCTGGCTCATCTGCTCGACAATCGCAATACGCGTCCTCTCGATCGAGAGCGGTTCGCGGAATGGTTCGCCGTCTATTACGGCGTGCGATCCTCGAGCCGACTCGCGGCTCGCCGGCAGAACCGAGTTCGCCGCCGCCACGACGGGCGGCGCTGAGCTGGCCCCCAACTTCGACGCGCACGGTCGGGCGGTCTATAATGCGCCAGATTGCCGGCGATTTCGGCCGGCGCGACCCTGCGACTACCGATTGTACGAGGCACGCGGATGTGGCGAACGAGCGCGCGTCGAGGTTGCTCGTTTGCGATCACCGTTGCGCTACTTCTTCTTGTCGCGCCTCGACCCTGCGCGGCGGCCGACGAGCCAACGGACCAATCGGATCTCCGCCGGCAAGTTGATATGGCGCTAGCCGAGGTCGATCGGCTGTTCAAGGCGAAGGATTACGCCGCGGCAGGCGAGCGGTTTGCCGAGGCGCTCGAGGCATACTACAGTGCCTCGACCGCCGACGCAAAAGCCAACCGGTGGCTCGGACCAGCACGAGGCCGCCTGCTTAAGGCGCGCCGCCAACTAGTCGCCAACGGAGTCGACGTACCGTCGCTCGTCGAAAAGCAAGATTCCCGCGCGAAGGACAAAATCAGCTTCACTGGTCAGGTGGCCCCTATCCTCATCAGTCGTTGTGGCCGCTGCCACATCCAGCGCTCGCGCGGCGGACTAAGCATGGCAAGCTTCGCGGCACTGCGGCGTGGATCGGAGAACGGCGCGGTCATCGTCGCTGGTGACAGCCGCGCGAGCCGCCTGATCGACGTGCTTGTCAACGGCATCATGCCACCCAATGGCAACTCGCCCCCCTCCCCGGACGAGTTGGCATTCATTTCCGGTTGGATTGATGCCGGTGCACGCTTCGATGGAGACGACGAGAATGCTCCGCTTGACCCAGGCGCCATAGCGACATCGCCATCTCGTTCGCCGGCGCCCGTGGCCCGCGCCACGGGCGGCGAATCGGTCTCGTTCGCGGCGGCCATCGCCCCGGTTTTCATCGAACAATGCGGGGCGTGCCATGCCGGAGGGCAACGGCGCGGGGGCCTGAGTCTCGCGTCCTTTGCCAACTTACTGGCAGGGGGCGGCACGGGACCCGTGGTTGAACCGACGAAGCCAAATGACAGCCTGTTGATTCAAAAGCTCAATGGTGTCGCCCCTTCCGGCGAACGCATGCCGCTCGGTAAGCTGCCGCTAACCGACGAGGTGATTGCGCGGTTTGAGACTTGGATCGCCGAAGGCGCGCGGTTCGATGGCGGCAGCCCCGACGAGCCTCTGACGAAACTTGTCTCGTCACGGCTCGGGCAATCCTTGGCTGTCGACGATCTCAATGCACGGCGCTGGGAGTTGGCGCAAAAAAACTTCCGGCTGGCCAACCCGACAGACACTCCGCACCGTGCCGAAACGGCGCACTTCGTGGTGGTCGGCAACTCGGCGGAGGAGCGCCTTGCCCAGATCGGCCGGACGGCCGAAGAGCTCGCCGCCAGAATCGGCCGCGTCCTGCAGCTTGCAGCGGACGGCGCGCCGTGGCGTGGTCGCGCGACCCTGTTCGTTTTCAACCGCCGCTTCGAGTACGCAGAGTTCGGTCGCATGGTCGAAGGCCGCGAGACGCTCCCCGACGCGGCCGGCCACTGGTCTTATAACGGGCTGGAGGCCTATGCCTGCGTAGCGCTACCGGTGGAGGACGACGAGGCGCTCGCCGCGATACTCGCCGAGCCCATGGCTGGTCTGGCAATCGATAGCGCCGCAAGCGTCCCCGGTTGGTTCGCACGCGGGTCGGCCGCCGCGATCGCGGCCAGGCTGAACCCGAAGGACGACCGCGTGCGCCGCTGGGATGACGAGTTGAAGCAGTCGCCGGCCGCTGCGGCCGACCTGGCAAAACTGGCGGAAGGACAATTGGGCGCCGCCGAGGCGGACCGTCTGAGCTACGGATTCGTCAAGTTCCTCTTGTCCAGCTCGAGTCGATATGGCGCCCTTTGGCGCCAGTTGCGCGAGGGAACGTCTTTCGACAAAGCGCTCGGCACAGCCTACGGGGGCGATCTGGAGCAGCTCGGTACGCTGTGGGCGCGCCGCGGCGCGTCGAAGCGATCGCCCCAATAGGTTTGATCGCGCCGGAGACTTGAAGTCCATCCGCAAGCCCCCTCACCCTGCCCTCTCCCCGAGCGCGGGAGAAGAGATTGGCGCGCCAACCACAGTCATTGTGTCGATTCCAATGCCCCAGAGGATGTCCCCAGAGGGGGCGAGGGATTGTTGGATAGGCCCAAAGATGACCGTAGGGGTTGTCTTGGTCTTCTACCTACCGCTGGCCGTAGGGGACGGCCAGTTGGTGGTGGTCGATTGCTTGGATTGCCTGGCGAAGCGGTTCGGCGCGGAGGCCGTCGAGCAACTGGCCGTGGGCATCAAACACGGGGTGAACCATGACCTCGTAGGGCTCGTGGACGGGGCGACCGCCGAGACGCTTTTTCAGGCTGCGGAAGTCGTCGATCGAGCCGAAGTAGCGCGTTCCGGCCACCCCGGCGCGGCGGAGGCGCGCGTTGTAGAGCCGCTTGTACCAGCCTTTGCGCGAGGCGACAGGTGTGTCGCAGTTCCGCGCCAGGCGAATATAAGGAATATGTTCCTCGCGCGCGACGCCGATCAGCACGCCGCCGATCGACCATTCGGTGTGGACGTGGTGATGCGAATCAAAATGCGTCGGCCGCATGCCGTATTGTCGCAGGCGCCTTAGCTGGGCGCGGATCTCGGAGGCGAGCGCCTCGCGCTCGTGCCTATCGATGTGCAGGACCGGGCGAGCTCGAGAGAAGCAAAGCCGGCCGTCGGCGTCGCAAAACCGCTTCTGGCGCTTGATCGGCTCGGAAAGAGGCGAGCCGGCGTCGAGCACCAGATGCATGCCGATGTGGTCTATCAATCCCAACTCGTGTGCTCGTTGGCAGGCGTGCTCGAAGCCCGGCATGTTGGCCATGAGCGTCGTGCTGGAGATGAGGCGCTCGGCGAAGCTCGCCAAGATCGCTTCGTTCGTGGCCTGGCTGAAGCCGAAGTCGTCGGCGTTGATGATCATGCAATCAGCCGCCTGAGGCAATCGGCTGGCTCGCTTTGGTCGCGCCAGCGAGCGACGATCGTTGTCGACTGCCGGCCCATTTCCAACAGCCGGTCGCGGTCGGTCGTGACGCGGCGGATGGCCGTGGCCCACTCCGCGGGATCGTCGGAGGCAAGCGCTGCACCGTTCTGGCCGTCGATCAACAGGTCGCCGGCCGCCCCCACGTGGCGGTGGCAGATGATCGGCATGCCGCCGATTCCCGCCTCGTTGAGTACCAGCGCCCAGGGCTCGCCGGCGCCGCTGGCGAGCACCAAGACGTCGGTGGCGGCGTAGAGCTTCACCAGATCGGTCTGCGGGACTGCGCCGGCAAACGTGAGCCGCGGCCCAAGCCGCGCCGCATAGCGCTCGCGCAGGCGCGGTTCGTCTTCCCCATGCCCGGCGACGACCAGGCCGATCGATTCATCGAGCTGACACAGGGCCTCGCACAGGATGTCGACTCGCTTGCGTGGAATCAGTCGCCCCACGTACAAAAGATTCACCTCGGGTCGGATATGGAATTGCTGTTTCAAGCGCGGTTGTTCCTCGTTCCGCAGGTTGGCGGCGTGGGCGAAATGGTCGTAGTCGATCCACTGCGGCCACCAGCCTTCCTGGTCGGGACGCATGCCATAGCGGCGCCAGAACTCTCGATTATAGGAACCGGTAATTAGGCAGGCGCGCGCGTGCTGCAGCCAAGGGCGCAAGCGAAGCCGGCGGAGAAGGTACCGCGGCAGGCCCTTTTGGCGGTCGCCCCAGATGTTTGTATCAGTGCGAAAGACATAGGGAACTCCGCGAGCGCGACACCAGCGCAGCCCCACCTTGGTTACCGGATACGAATACCCGCCGATGACGACAACCGCCGGGTCGAGCTCGCTCAGCAGTCGCGGCAGCTCCCGGATGTGAAGGCCGTGCTGCTCGGGAGTGCCATTGAGGCAGTGGAAGGGGCAGACGGCCGGCAACGTTGGCTGCCAGCTTGCGGTGGGATGTTGGGCGAAGTCGAAGACCGTGTGGAGCGAGTCGCGTCCGAGCGCGGCCGCGGCGCGGTCGAGCTCCGCGTTGCGATAGGGGGCCGGGACGGGGCAACAATAGACCACTCGCCGCTTCACACGCGCCCTTCCCAACGCAGCAGGTCGCGGATGTCGTCGGTCGCGCGGCGGTACTCCATGCTGGCGGCCGGAGCGAATCGATCATCATTGGCCATCCGCCACACGCGCACCACGACGTAAAGGGAGAGCCAGTCAGCGAGATCGGGTTCCAACTCCAAGCGGCGGCAATAGGCCTGAAACATCTGCGCGAACTTTGGGTGCCGGCCGCTGGAAAACTGTTCCAGCGCCGCGGCATCACGCAGGCGATACCGCTTCTTGAGCGCGCTGGCCATCAGATGGATGAGATCGACCGCCGGCAGGCCATGCTCATCGGCGGCGTCCCAATCGAGGATTCCGATGGCGCGGCCGCGGTCGTCGAAGATCACGTTTTCCAGGTAATAGTCATGGTGCGCCATAACGGTGCACGGAAGGTCGGCGACGCGCTGACGGAACCGACGCACAACCTGGCCCCACTCAGGCGACGCGGCGACACCAGGATGATGGGAGAGCTCCGTAAGCCGAGTTTCCCACCTCGCGGCGACTTCGGTAGCATGGCCAGCGCGGGTGCGGCAATGCACACCGGTGATCAACTCGGCGGCCTGATCGAGTAGTCGCGTCGCACCGGCAGCGAGGCGCGAGCCCGGAGCGCCGTCAAGGGCCGATTCGACATAGTAGTGCTGGTGGTTGTCGAGCGTGCCGCGTGCCAATGGACGCGGGGCGGGAATCTGGCCGGCATATTTGCGATCCAGCAGTTCGAGAAAATCGAAGTGACGCGCGAGCGCCGCGTTTCCATCGTCGGAAAGTGGGATCTTGACGTACACCATCGCGTCTCGATCCGGCAGATACGTCGGCACAATTGCCGCGTGCGAATGACGAACCAGCAGCATCAGGCCGACCGCCTTTTTCCCCAGTGCATGGCGGATAATCCGCTCGGCGGGTCCCGTTGACGCAGCAGCCGAAGCGGACGACGCGCCGGCAATGATCACGAACGACGGCGCGAATCGCCGTGCCCAGCGCGACCGCGAGGCCACCGACGCGAACCGCTTCCCGAGCGTGCCAAGTCCGCCTCGGCGGATGGGCGCAAACTGGCGGCGGAAGAGGTCGCTCCAAACTCTCGCGCTCACGTCCGGTGGTTCGATCGGCAAGAGATATCTCGGCTGCCGATAATCGGGATAGGCCATGTAGGTCGCCTGGCCGCGAAGACCGGCGCGGGTAAGCATCGCACGGTATCCGCCGAAGGAGTGCGCATGGCCGCGATCGCGCCTCGCGTGTCGCCAACGCAAGAGCGTATCGGCCAGATTGGTGTAGGAATAGCGATTGTCCACTGCGAGGCTAAGCGTTCCCGTTTGTTTGAGGACGCGGCGCACCTCGGTGAGGAATTGCTCCTGAGTCCGGTGCGGCGCGCCGGAGACGTGCCGTGGCAAATGCGCTAGCGAGCCATGCAATAGTACGGCGTCGAACTGCTCGTCGGCAAAAGGGAGCTTTGGGAGCTTGTCGGCCGACGAATACGTCAGATCGGCGGGATGATTGGCTGGCGTTTGGCGCGCATGGGCGGCGAACTGCTGCAGACGCTCGGGGTCAATGTCGACGATGTCCACTTGACCGACATGGCCCGCGAGCGCCCAACCGAGAAAGTTCCACCCGTCGAACGTAAGGTCGAGGACGCGGCTGTGCGCATCGAGGTTCAACAGCAGCGGAATCGCGGCACGCTTTACGTCGGCCAGCGCGACGGCGCACGACTCGTCGCGCGAAGACGATTCACCCGCGTGATCAGGCGAGCAGGTGTGCATGGTTCGCCAGAGATTGGATGCGGCGGCGACGTCGTGCATGAGCCAGATCGAGCCAGGGGGCAAGCTGGAAGCGGACGAGCCACATGGGAAATCGCGGTTCAATGTTCGTGCGCGGGAGTTGCAGCAGGCTGCCGGAGGGCCGGATCAGGCCCGAGACGCTAGTGAAGCTTACTTCAAAGCCAGCTTGCCGCATCAGGCGAAGCGACGAGGCACCATAATGAGACTCGGCCTGCCCACGCACCCAGCAAAACGTCCGCACCGCGTGGCCGAGACGCTCCTCCAGCCTCTGCTTGGCAAATACGATTTCACGTTCAAGCACATCGCCGGGCGTAATTTGCGGAAGCGTGCGGTGCGTATAGGTGTGACAGCCCACGACATGGCGACGGTCGAGGCGACGCGCATCGTCCCATGACATGGGCACCAGGTCCGCGCCGCGCGGGTGTTCACGGACGAAGTCGGCATCGGGCGTTTCCAGAAACCCCACGGGCAGGAAAAACCAGCCGATGAAGCCGTGGCGCTCGAGGATCGGGGCGGCGACCTCGGCCTGGCAGCGCCAACCGTCGTCAAAGGCGATGATCAGCCCGGGGCGATCGTGCGGCCAGCTTCCGGAGCGAAAGGCCAGCAAGTCGTCGTAGGACACAGGGGCGTAATGCCGGCGGTAATGACGAACTTGCTCCTCGAACTGTGCCGCGAGCGCCGGGAGAACTTCGTGGCAGTAAACGGCGCGGATGACCGGAGTGCGCGCCGCGGTCCTTTGCAGGCGGCCGCAGAGGGAATTAAGCCCGACGAGATCCAGCCCTCGCGCTAGCGCGAGCTTCGCCCCGTTGGCGCTCCTGTACTGGATTTCGCCATGCACCGGCACAACGATCACGAGCCGGGGGGCAAGCACCGGGCCTACCCGATCGCCCCCCGGTTCTTGAAATCGCCTTAGAACATGGTGTAGATGAAGGGCGCGGCGCCGGAGCTGGAGAACATGGCCAGCAGCCCGACCATGGCCATTACCAGCAGAATCGGCAACAGCCACCACTTCTTGTTCGTCATCAGGAATTCGAGAAACTCGGCCACGAGGCCGGGCTGGGACTGTTGTGAGAGCTGGTCGAGGTTTTCGCCGCGTTGTTCGTCGGCCATTGCTTCGCACTTTCGATTGTTTGTCGCGGTTTAGTGGAGATTAGCACGTGTTCGCAGTTCACCCGGAGGCTAACGCCTCCGGCTCGCTGATCGAATGAGTCAGAACTGACGCAGGTATCGTTTCATGCCGTGGTTCGGGTTGTGCTCTTCCCAATAGGTGGTCGCCGCGCGGTCGAACTGCCGCTGGAGCGCGTCGCGGCCGATCAAGCGGAAAAAGAGCGCGACCGGCGTAAAGACGCCGTAGTAGATCAAGGCCATTGCGGCGTGCGACACGACCCAACCGATCGGCAGCGCGACGATCGTCATGCCGATGAAGACTGGCTTCATCCACTGCGGTCGCACGGCCCCCACCAGCCGGCCCACGACCGCCAGGCACCAGAGCACCACGGCCAGCGTCATGTGGCCGCGGTAAGCCGCCCAAGGCGCGAAGACCATGCCCAAGAAAAACATCCAGAACTCCGAAAATTCTCGGAGAATCCTCTGGTCGGGGCGCCAGTTTACTTGGACGAGGGACATGGTGGTGGTCCGTGGTCAGTGAGCCTCCGGGTTTATCCCGGAGGTTAGTCAAGTTGGAATTGAGCAAGATACTTGTCGACTTCTTCCTTGTCGATCTTCGGCTGATCTTCTTTACGCAAGACGCAGTGCTCGAGCACGAGCAAGTCCATGTTGGTGGCCAGAAAACAGCGATACGCGTCGGCTGGCGTACAGACGATTGGCTCGCCGCGGACATTGAAGCTGGTATTGATAATCACGGGGCAATCGGTCTGGCGCTCGAACGACTTCATCAGTTGGTAGAAGCGGCCGTGGCGCTGGGAATCGACCGTCTGCACGCGCGCCGAATAGTCGACGTGCGTGATGGCCGGGACAACGCTCCGCGGCACGTTGAGCTTGTCGATCCCCTGGAGGCCGTCCATCTCACCGTTGAGCGGCAGCCGCTTCGACTGCTGCACCGGCGCCACCAGCAGCATGTACGGGCTGTCCTCGTTGGGGCGCATCTCGAAGAACTCGTCGACGCGCGATCGCAGTACGGCGGGGGCAAATGGACGAAACGATTCGCGGAACTTGATCTTCAGGTTCATCACCGACTGCATGGTGCGGCTGCGCGAGTCGCCCAGGATGCTGCGCGTGCCGAGCGCCCTGGGCCCGAACTCCATGCGGCCGGCGAACCAGCCGATGACCTTTTCGTTGGCCATTTCGCCGGCGACCACGTCGCAGAGCTCCTCGTCCGTCGCATAGCGCGTGTATTTTGCGCCGACCGAGCCGAGGAACTTTTCAATCCCCTCGTCGCTGTATTGCGGTCCCAGATACGAAGCGCTTTGGTGGTCCGTGGGAGAAGGTGTTCTCGGTTGGTCGAGCAACTGGTAGTGGATGAAGTGCGCCACCCCCAAGGCCCCGCCGGCATCGCCCGCGGCGGGCTGAATCCAGATGTTCTCGAACGGAGTTTCGCGGAGCAGCCGGCCGTTCCCCACGCAGTTGAGCGCCACACCGCCGGCCAGGCAGAGATTGCTCATGCCTGTCAGCTTGTGTACGTGGCGCGCGGCACGCAGCATGATTTCTTCGGTGACCAACTGGACCGAAGCCGCCAGGTCCATCTCGCGCTGCGTGACGCGCGATTCCGGCTCGCGCGGCGGTCCTCCGAAAAGCTGGTGAAACTTTTCGGAGGTCATCGTCAGCCCCTCGGCGTAATTGAAGTACGACATGTCCATGCGGAACGAGCCGTCGTCCTTCAAATCCAGCAGGTGCTGGTAGATCAACGGAGCAAACCTCGGCTCGCCATAGGGAGCCAGCCCCATCACCTTGTACTCACCACTGTTGACCTTGAAGCCGGTGTAATAGGTGAATGCCGAATACAAGAGGCCCAGCGAATGCGGAAACCGGAGCTGATGCGTCAGGTGAATGCGATTTCCGCGGCCGGTGCCGAAGCTGGCGGTGGCCCACTCCCCGACGCCGTCGAGCGTGAGGATGGCGGCCTCCTCGAACGGCGACGGGAAGAATGCGCTCGCCGCGTGCGACTCGTGGTGTTCGGTGAAGATGAAGGGCTTGTTGTAATGCCCCCCCAGCCCCTTCGACATCACGCGCGGCAAGAACAGCTTCTCGCGGAGCCAAAGCGGCATCGCCATCAAGAACGAGCGAAAACCGCGCGGCGCATAGCCGAAATAGGTCTCCAGCAACCGCTCGAACTTCAACAGCGGCTTATCATAGAAACCGACCCAGTCGATGTCCGAAGGTTTGAGCCCGGCTTCCGACAAACAGTAGTCGATCGCGTGCTGCGGGAAATTGAAATCGTGCTTCTTACGCGTGAATCGCTCCTCTTGAGCGGCGGCCACGGTGCGGCCATCGACCACGAGCGCCGCGGCCGAATCATGATAAAAGGCCGAGATACCGAGAATAACAGACATTGCGATCCGCGCTCGGCTGATCGAGCTCGACTTCAGGCAATTTTCGGCAACCACCGTTCCGGCGCGCATCGCTAGGGCGACAAGCCCAGCGCCGACGACGCGGTGGCGATACAAACTTTCCCGGTCGTGGGAAAGGCTGAAGTCCCCAGGGATTTTACCTCCTGTTCCCCAGACGGTCAAAGTTGCCGACAAGGCAAGGATTACCGCCGGCCGCCGTGGCCGTCCCCCCAGCTCGCGCTTCGAGTAACCGTCAGCGCGCAGAACCCATCTCGCGCGATGACGTCCGTTGCAGGTCGAGCGCGCCGGCGCGGTGCGAGGGGGCGGCATTTAGCTTGACATCCGTTCACCGTCCCGGCTCCGTATTACGATCCCGTACGGCGCAGCTCGAAGGTTCGGTTGTCGACTCCTCGCAGCGCGACGGCGTGCACGAGAACGCGATCCTTCAAGCCGAAGCCGGCGGCAAAATGCCAAGTCCCAGCGAGAAAATAGCGCACGGGCCAGCGGTCCTTTTTAACTTCGAGCACCTGCGTGCCGGCGTCGTCGCCGCCGACGTGCCACACGCTCGCCGAGCGGCCCACCTGGCTGGGACAAAGCTCGGCGGTCACGCCAAAGTAAGCGTCGTCCCCGAGCGTGGCGCAGTAATAAACCGGACCGTCAACGGCGCTCAATCGGCAGCGCACGCCGCTGGACCGTTCGATGCGGTACAGGTGGTTTGAAATATACTCGCCGTCGGACCCGTAATAGACGTTGGCCGTGGTGAACGCCAGGCTGACGCATCGCCATGTTTCGTCGCCCCCGCCCACCACGTCGAGCGTGCGAAAGCCGTCGCGCGTGGTCGAAATATGACATTCGCGCTGCTCGTCTCCGGTGACGCACCACAGCCGCTGGTCTTGGAACGGGTCAACGTAGACGCCATGCACGTGGCGCACCTGTCCGGCGGCGAAGGTGTAAACCACTTCCAGTCGATCCGTGCGCGCCGGCAGGCGATAGATGTAGATCTCCCCCCGTTCCGTGTTGCGGAGATACTCACCGAAATAGACATCGCCGGTCGCGGTAAGTGCACAGGCCGAACGCAAGACACGCGTCGGCCGGCGCAGGCCGGCGATGGGGAGTACGCGGCCATCGACGAGCCGGCCGATCTGCCGGCCGAATGTGAGGAAGTAGCTGCCGTCGGACAAGGGCAGGACATTGTAGAACATGAAGCGGAGCAGACGCTGGCCAAGCCGCGTCCGCGCCGCGATGATCCGCCACCAATGGTCTGGAAACCGGCCGAGCCAGCGAGGCGTTTGATCGACGTTGGCCGTCACGAAGAGTTCATTGCGGCGCGACACCAGGATGCGACCCGGCTCGGCCCACTCGACGCAATAACCACGCAGGCTCGCGACCTCTTCGACGGTCCAGCCACGCGCTTGGCTCGTTAGCGCCACGTGGCTGGTCCTATTGGTCGCGCTTGCGGCACAGGAAGGGGCCGATCGCCAGCGCGTCCATTTTCGTGCGCGCGAAGCAGTCGATGGCCTCCTCGGGGCGGCACACGATGGGCTCGTTCTCGTTGAAGCTTGTGTTCAGCAACACCGGAATGCCCGACTTCTGCCGGAACTTGTCGATCAGGTCGTAATAGAGCGCGTTTTCCGACCGCGCGACGGTTTGGAGCCTCCCGGTGTCGTCGACATGGTTCACTGCGCAAAGTCGTTCACGCCACACAGGCTTGATCTTGTACACGTGCAGCATGAACGGCGACGGGTGTGATTTCTCGAACAGCTCGGCCGTGTACTCGACCAGCACGCTCGGCGCGAAGGGGCGGAACGACTCACGGTGCTTGATGCGCGCGTTGAGCACGTCCTTCATGTCGGGGAGCCCGGGGTGCGCGACGATGGATCGGTTGCCCAGCGCGCGGGGCCCCCATTCCATCCGGCCCTGGAACCAGCCGACGACGTTCCCAAGCATGATCTCGTCGACGGTCGCATCCAAGAGCGGCTCTCGTTCGCGGCGTTCGTAGCGCACACCGGCGGCATCGAGCGCCTTGCGAATCTGCGGCTCGGAGTACTCGTTTCCCAGGAACGCTTGTCCCAGCGCGCTGCTCGCCGGCTCGTGAAGGTTGGCACGGCTGTGATAGAGAGCCGCACCGATCGCCAACCCGTCGTCACTCGCTGCCGGCTGGATGCACGTTTCGCGAAACGGCGTCAGGTCAAAAAGCTTGCCGTTGGCGACGCTGTTGAGCGCACACCCACCGGCCATCGCCACGCGGTCGCGGGGGACCAGGCGGTGAAGAACGTTGAGCATGTGCATGTAGCCATCCTCGAACTTCCGCTGCAGCCCGTAGGCCAGGTCGCGGTCCCGTTGTTCGATGGCCGCGTGCCGGCGGCGAGGTGGGCCGAATTGGTTCACCATCGGCTCACCATAGTGGCGGCTCAACACCACCTGGCCCCGCTCGTCGATGGTAATTCCCTGGCTCGAACCGAACGGCATGAAATATTTGGGATTGAGCTGAAAGCCGTCGTTGGTCAGCTCGACCATGTCGTCAAACGTGCTCTGGTAGCGACTGGTTCCGTACGGGGCCAGGCCCATGACCTTGCCTTCGTCCCCGTATTGGTTGTAGCCGATGAACTCGCAAATCATGGTGTACAATGAGCCCAGCGAGTGGGGAACGTAAACGCGCTTCTTGACCTCGATGCGATCTCCCTCGCAATCGGCCAGCATGCAGGTGACGAAGTCGCCGGAGCCGTCCATCGAGAACCCCGCCGCCTTGTCCCACGGTGCGATAAAAAAAGCGCTGGCAATATGCGCCAGATGATGCTCCACGTTGATCTGCTCGAAGCGGAGCTCCGCCGGGTCCACGTCGCAATGTTCGACCACCAGGCCCTTCACGTCGTCGAGTGCCGCTCTCGACGCGCGAATCTTCAACAAGTTGAGCAGCCGCGTCGGGTGTGCCAGGACGTATTCGATCTTCTTCGCGCGGTTGGCCGACGGTTCGCGCCCCACGGCCACGTGGTCCAGGTCGCGGAAACGAAGGCCCGCGAAGTTCAAACATTCTCGAATCGCCAGTCGAGGAAATCCGGCGTAATACTTCACGCGGTTCAATCGTTCCTCGGCAACCGCGAAGACCACCTGGCCGTCCACGACCAGCGCCGCCGACGAACCGGCGTGATGCGTGTTGAGCCCAAGCACCGTACTCATGGCGCCCATTCGATCAAAACAGGGAATACCGCCTCGCGCGAGTGACGAGGAAGTAGAAGTATAGGGTGCGCGTTGGGGGCGAACAAGTTAGCGTCCAACGCGGAACAACCGCTCCGGAAGCGCTCGTTGAGTCTAGCCGTTTGGCCTTCGACGAGTGATGGCGTGGGCGTACTTTGGAGCGTAAAACACGATACATTATACATTACACGTATGAAGCTGGTCATCGACGCCATTCCGGTCAACCCCAGCGGGGGACTCACCGTATTGTTGGGTCTGCTGCGCGGCTGGCGCCGCAACGGCCGGCGGATGCACATTACGGTGTTGGCCCGCTCTCCCAACACGATTGAGCAAATCCAGGCCACGGGGTGTGTGGATCGGATCGAGCCCGTGCTGGTGCACGCCGGTGCGGTGAAGACCTTCTTTTGGCAGAACCACAGTCTGGGTCGTTTCATCCAGAAACTGGGCGCCGATCTGCTGCTGACGAACAACCATTATCTGCACAACATCGCCTGTCCGCAGGTCGTCCACCACCACAATCTCTGGCGGTTTCAGAAGCCGGAAGGACTCGAGACCACGCGGCGGTCGTTGGGGGACGCGTTTCGCGACTGGCACGCCGACAAGGCGCTGCGGCTGGCAGCGGCAAACGTATTCGTCTCGCAGTATTTGCGTAACGAGGCCGAGAAGCGCAACCCGTCGGCAACCGAGCGCAACTACGTGGTGCAAAACTGCCTTGACGACGACATGGTGGACGCGGCGAAGCGCATCCCCGACCGGTTCGACGGGCGGCCTCACTTGATGGCGATTCAGAGCGCCAACGTCCACAAAGACATTCCCACCCTGCTGTGTACTTTGGCCGAGCTGGTGAAGCGCGCCGGTGACGTCCCTTGGCATTTGCACGTTGCCGGACCGATTGGTCGAGGAAACTGGGGACCGTTTCAGCAATTCGCCGGCGAGCTGGGGGTCGCGGACCGAATCACCTGGCACGGACTGTGTACGCAGGAACAGCTCGATACTCTGCTGCGGTCTTCGTTATGCCTGGTGCTGACCAGCCTGCTGGAGGCGGGTCCGCTCCCCCCCCTCGAGGCGATGGCGCGGCGGTGTCCGCCGGTGTCGTCCAATGTCACCGCCATGCCCGAATTCGTCGGCAACGCGGGTCTTTTGGTGCCCCCGCGACGCCCGGAGAAGTTCGCCGAGCAGGTTTTGCGGTTGTACTACGAGCCGGCGCTGCGCGACGAGCTGGTAGCGCGAGGCATTCAGCACATTCAGCCATTGCGGTGGAGCGTCGGGGCGGAACAAATGTGGGGGATATTTCACCAATTGTCCGGGTAGCCGCCCACGCCGCCGACCGTAAGAGTCATTCGGCATACGCCAGCCGCGCGATCAATTGCTCGAGCACCAACCGCGGTGGCAACTGGCTTGCGCCCTTGAGCGTAAGATCGGCATCCAAGAGCCAGCGATAAAGCCGCGCGGCGCGATCGCGACCGAGTCGCCGAAGCTGCGATTCGGCCTTGGCGAGCAGAAATGGCGCGAAGCCCGCCTGTTCGAGCGCTTGGCGCAGCGGAAGCTGCCGCCGCGATCCGTGGCGGCCCACCGCGATGCGCGCCGCGGCCGCCAGCCTCCGGAGTGTGAAGCCAATCGGCCCGAGAATGGCAACGGGGGCCTCTCCAGCCACCAGCAGCCGATCGAGATGGGTGATGGCTTCGGCGGCGTTTCCGGCCAAGGTGGCATCGAGGATTTCCCAAATGGTTTTGGTCTTCCAACTAGCGACCAACTGGCCGACCTGCGCGGCCGTGACCGAACGGGCCGCATCGGGTGGAAATGATGCGGCGAGCTTGGCCAGCTCGCGGTCCAATAGCCCCAGTTCTTTTCCGGCGATCTCAATCAGCGTTTCCGCGGCGTCGCGATCGAGCTCTATGCCGTGACGACGCTCGGCCCACTGCTGAACCCAGCCGCGGAGTTGGCCGGGCGCGGGCGGTTTGCACTCCACCTGTAATCCGCTCTGTGCAATGGCCCGGTAGAGCTTGGTATTGGCCGGCCACGTATTGACGACCAGCACGAGCACGCCCCGCGCGGCCGGCCGCGCGACATAAGACTCGAGCGCCGCGCGGTTGCGGCTGACAAAACCATCCGCGTCGTCGACCACGACCAGTCGGCGACCCGAGCCGAAGAGTGCCGGTGTGGAAAGCTCATCCAGCACGTCACGCAGCGGCGTCGTTTCGCCGTCGAATGTCGACTCGCAGAATTCACCATCCCCGGCGCCGAGTACATCGCGGCGGACTTCCTCCAGCACGCCACTGCGCAAGAGTGGCTCATCGCTGTAGACCACGCATACGGCCGGCGCGGACGATCGTCGCGGCGAGGCGAGAAAATCAACCGCCTTGACGGTGGCAGGCATGCGGAAACCACAGCGCTATCGTCCGACCCCGCCGACAGTATATGGCGACGCGTGCAGAAGGCGAGGAGGGTGTACTTCGCACCGCACTGCGATCCGCTGAGCCGGCGGCGTTAGCCGCCGGAGTGATGCGGCGATTGGCGTGACGCGGACTGCAACGGCAACGCACTCCCGGGGTTCACGCCCCGCGCTCAGCTTGGCGGGGGCGCGGCTCCGCAGCACGATCCGCTGAGCCGGCGGGCAACGCCGCCGGCTCAGCGGAAAGATTACCATCTACTCGCACGACTAGCCGCCGCGGCCGAGCGGTCGAACGGCGTTGATCCGCCCCTGCGGGCGAATTCGGTTGAGCGTGACCGGCTCGGGTGTTTGCACGCTTTGAACGTTGCTCGCCTGGTCGAGCGCCTCGAGTCGCACGTAGATCCGATCCGGCACGCGGTCATCGAACCGCCAGGCGAATTGACCGGTGTTCTGAACGCCGGCCGCGATCGTCGTCCATGGTCCGTCTGGCTGTGCGCTAAAGGATAGCGTGATCGGATTGGGGGCCAGTGCCTCGTCCGACGTTTCCCACAGGATCACCAGCTCAGCGCCCGGATTGCCGTCTTGGCGCGTGCCGACAAGCCGAGCCGTTGGGGGCGTAAGGTCGACTCCGATCCAGGTCTCGGGTTGATCGCCCGATTGTGGCGGTATCCCGCTAACGCCGTTCGTACCTTGGACAATGATGCGGAAACCGAACACGCCCTCTCCATCGACGGCCACGACCATGGGGCTCTTGTTGTCGTCATCGGCGGCCAGGGCGCGCCATGTGTTGCCGCCGTCACGCGTGCACCACAACTCCACCTTCGAGATGCCTGCGGGTCCCACCGATTCGACCTCGTAGTCCAGCTCGAACCGCCGAGCATTGACCATCTGCAATCGCTGATTCGATGGAAACATGGCGCCATCCATGGGCGGCGCATTACGGTGCACTTGCTCGCCATCGTGCTCGATCGGCGAACTGGAATCCGTGGCCGGTCGCTGGCGGTATCGCGCCGGTTCGCCGTAACTATCGAACTGGTCCGCCTCAGGCGGTCCTTCCCGCGCGGCATCGGGGTGCTGATTGATCGTGGCGTCGCGTCGAACGCCGACGGGCGCCGGAAGCACCTCGGCCGGCATGTTCACGCCTGCGGATGGCGACTCAGCGGCTGGCGGATCGGCCGAGTCCGAGTAGGACTGGGAATCGCGCGGCGGCCAGTCGCGCGGCTCGTTCCACGGAGTGGTCGCTTGGCGCGCTCGCGGATCGGAGGCCGGAAAGAGAATCCGTTCTGTATCTCGCCGGCGCGGCGAGCGCGCCAGCGCATCGGCCTTGCCGGTCGTCGTGGTCGATAAGGGTACGTCCGTGGCGTAGTCCGGAGGCCAAGATGATGGCGATCGCGCGGGCGATTCCGGCGCGCCATATCGCTCGGTTGCTGAGGAAGGATCTCGCTCCATTACGGGTGGCGCCGCGCCGGTCCGCTTCGGCGAAGAGACCGGTAGCGGCACCTGGGTGACGGCGCGATTGCCGGCCTCGTCAGTCGCCTCGAAGCGGATCACGAGCTCTTGATCGGCGGCCGGCGGCCACCAGGTCAGTTCGCCGGCGTAGACGCTGGTTGCCGCGCGTGGCTCGACCGCCTCCATCGCCACAGGCTGCCACGGCCCCGTGCTGCCGGCCGCCTGGTACTCGATCTTCATCGACCGCGGTTGAAAGTAGGGATCGCGTGCCTCCCACCGCCCACGCACTTCGCCCGCCGCACCGCGCCAGGCGTTAATCGCCAGTTGCGGGGGAACGGTGTCCACCACCACCTTCAGTTCCGGCGAGGCCGGGGACTCTGGCCGCAATCGCCCCGCGCGATCCAGTGTGCGCACCATGAACCAATATTCCCCGTCGGCGTGCGCGCGAAAGGTAAAGCTTCCGCGCTGCGGTGGAACTTTCTCGTGGACCTGCCAGGTGGCGCCGCCGTCCTTCGACACGTACAAGTGGACTTCGGCCGGCTCCTGAGAGGGATCCTTGGGGGGGTCGATGCGGAACGGAATCGAGAAGGCATTCTGCCGCGTCTGCTGAATCGCGCGGCTGGATGGTGTGGCGCCGGCGGCCGGCGCCGCCCCCACCACGGAGACTATGACGACGATTGACCAGCTTGCGCGCATGGCGATTCTCGACTCGGCACGCTGTGCCAGCGGCGCGGTGAGCCCGCAAACGATCCTCTGCAACTGCGCGTATTACCGCGCATAGCACGGCACTGTGAACCGTATCGGCGCCAGCGTCCGTGCGGCTTGAGCGGGTTATTCGGATGGTTCTGACGAGCGAAGCGAGGCAAGATAGGCAGCTCGCCTCAGCGGTTCGTTGCGACAGCGTGCTCGTGCGAAGCACTCGCCGAGTCGCGCATCCATCGCTCAAGGCGCTCGGCATCGCCAGTCACGGTCCGCGAGCCAGCGAACAGAACGGCCGCCAGCGCCGCGCCGACAAGCGGCACCACGTACATGGCGGTGTGGGTTCCCTGCGGACTGAACGGGATCAGCGCCCTGACCAATTCCGCTCCCTGGAGTCCCGTCAAGTCGACTCCGCCCGCAATCGCGGCACGGCGAGTGAAAAAATCGCTGATGACGCCCAGGCCCAGCGGTCCCAATACCGCGCCAAGCAAGTACATGGCCATGAAATAGAGCGCCATTGCGGTGCCACGCAACGACGGCTCGATGACGTCCTGGATGGTCGAGTAAACGGTCGAGTAATACGTGTACATGGTCAAGCAGCCCAGCCCGAGTAAGAGGCTGAATCCGATCAGGTCGCGCGGAGGACGGCCTAGCGCGAGGATCATAAGCGGTACCGACAGCACGATGGCCACGGTGGCCACCAGCATGCGGCCGTTTCGACGAACACGAATGATGCGATCGCCCAGGAAGCCTCCGACGAGCAGGCCGGGAATGCCCGCCAACCCGTACATGGCGGCGGCAAGATCCGTCGCATGCTGCAGTTCGGCGCCGTGGTACCGCATCAGAAACGGCACCAGGAATGACCCCAGTGCATACATATTAAAGTTGTGCAGGGCACCCGAGAGGATGATCCACCACATGGTGGGAATCGAAAGGACGAGGAAATAGGGCGAACCATGGCGCCGCTGGGCCCCGACCTGGTGTAGCTCCGTGCCGCCGCGGCGAGGCTCGACGATGAAAAATGCTCCCACCGCACAGGCGACCCCCGGCAGAAGTGCGATATAAAATGCTGACTGCCAGCCGAACTGATGAGCCACGCGGCCGCTGATCGCATAGCTCAGCGCGTTGCCGACGGGCAGGCCCATCATGAAGACCGCCATCGCCCTGGCTCGCGCCGTGGCGGGGAACAGATCGCCAATCAGCGACGACGAGGCCGGTGCGCACGTGGCCTCGCCCACGCCAACGGCCAATCTCAGGCCAACCATCTGCCAGAAGTTCCGCGCAAGACCGGATGCCGCGGTGAGTAGGCTCCAGGCGAAGACGCCGATCGCGAGGATTCGCGAACGGTTGTGCCGGTCGGCGAATCGGCCTAACGGAACGCCAACCACGGCATACAGCAAGATAAACGCGGTTCCCAAGAAGCCGAGTGCGGTATCGCTCAGGCTCCATTCGTGTTTGATCAGCTCGCCGACGGCGCCGGGTATGAGCCGGTCGTAGAAGTTCATGGTGTTGATGGCAAACAGCACGAACAGCGCGTAGGTGGTGCGCGAGGGACGGTTCACGCCAGCTCCTTGCGAAGGGTTGAGTGAATAGAATGGGGGGCGCGGAATTCTTACGAATTCCGCTACGCGCCGTGAACGCAGATTGTGCCGCCCACGCGGCGGCCGGTCAATCGACTGCCGCCCGTATTTGACGCCGCGGTGCCGTTCAGGCGTGCGCGCTGCAAGACGGCCGTCAAAGGCTGTATAATCGCTACACGCGCGCCCAGGCGGCGATGCGATCCTGGGGCGAACGCCCCCCCAGTTCGGTTGGGGGCGGCGGCGCTCCCTCGCGGCATAGAGTTAGAAGGCTATTTGCGCGAGCGCGGCGTGACGATTGTCCACGCGCAGCTCGGCGAGACGAAGGAAACGCTGGTGGCTCCCGAAATTATTCCGCATTCCAGGCGTCGCCGCCGGCGCTTCGGCCGCGCGGTGCTGCAAGGGCTGGGAATCATTCTGCCTCCGGTGCTGACGGTGGTGGTTTTTGTCTGGATCGGCAGCACGATCGAGCGCTATGCGCTCGGTCCGGCGGCCACCGGCGCGCGGAACGCGATCGCCTGGTGGACGGCTGACATTCGTACGGAGCTGCCCAGCGCGGAGCCCACCGCCAAGCATCGGGTCTTTCGGTTTGAAGGACGCGAGTACGTCCAGATTGAGGACCCCAGCGCCGGCGCGGCGGTTTACCTTCCCTACGACGTATATCAGTCGGTGCGTTCCAACCCCGGTCCAGGGGGCATACCGCGCTCGGCGATCGGGGTTTATCGGCGCTGGGTGGAGATTCGCCTGCTGCGCCCCTATGTGGTGATACCGGTCTTTTTGGTGCTGTTTCTGCTCGCTTTGTACCTGTTGGGTCGATTTCTGGCGGCCGGGATTGGTCGCGTGCTGTGGAATTTTCTGGAAGGGGGGGTGAACCGCCTGCCCTTGGTGCGCAACGTGTATTCGTCGGTCAAGCAGGTGACCGATTTCATGTTTGGCGAGAACAGGATCGAGTTCACGCGCACCGTGGCGGTGGAGTATCCGCGCAAGGGAATCTGGTCGTTGGCCTTCGTCACCGGCGAAGGATTGCGCGGGGTGCGCGCCGTGGCGGGCGAGCCCTTGCTGACCGTCATGGTTCCCACCTCGCCGATGCCCGTGACCGGATACACGATCGTTGTACGCAAGAGCGAAACGGTCGAGCTGAGCCTGACGATTGACCAGGCGGTGCAATACATCATCAGTTGCGGGGTTCTCGTGGCTCCGCATCAATTGCGGTCGCTGGGCTACGCGCCGCCACTTTCGTCGACCGAAGGTTGATTCTCGAGCGCGCCGCGACGCACCGCGCGCGAGCGAAGCAGGAGGACATTCCGTATGCCGGGCGTGGGCTGGGAGTTGCTGATCATTGTGAGCTTGATCCTGGCGAATGGTTTTTTCGCCGCGGCCGAGATCGCCATCATCGCCGCGCGGCGAGGGCGTCTGACGCAGCTTGCCGACGAGGGCAGCCAAGGTGCTCGCCTGGCCTTGGAGCTGGCGCGCAACCCGAACCGTTTTCTTCCGACCGTGCAGATTGGGATCACGCTAGTCGGTACGTTCGCGGCGGCGTTTGGCGGCGCGCGGCTCGTCAAATATCTGGAGTCCCAACTCGCCGCGCTGCCCCTAGGTGGGTTGGCCGGCCATTCCCAGGGGCTGGCGCTCGTGATCGTTGTCTTGGGCCTGACGTTTACCACGGTGTTGTTGGGCGAGCTGGTGCCGAAGCGGCTGGCGCTAGCGCACGCGGTGGCGCTAGCGCAGTTTGTGGCGCTGCCGATGCAGGTGCTGGCGCTGGTGGGTCGGCCCATCGTCTGGTTCATGGGGCGCGCGACCGATCTGGTGCTGCTACTGACCGGCATCCGCGCGCCGGACGAACCGCCGGTGTCGCTGGAAGACATCGAGCACTTGATCAAGACCGGAACCGAGACGGGCGTGCTGGAGCCCGCCGAACAGCGCGTGGCGCTCGAGGCGCTGCGGATGGGCGAGCGGACGGCGCGCGACATCTTGAGGCCGCGGACCGATATCGACGCGCTGGACGTTGTCACGCCGCCGGAAGAGGTCCTCGGCGCTGCCGCCATGGCCGGCTATTCGCGGCTGCCGGTTTATGAAGGAGACCTCGACCATATCATCGGCTTCGTACACATCAAGGACATCCTGCACTGGCATTTTCTGGGCGTGCACATCGAGCTCCGCAAGCTCTTGCATCCCGTGCTCTTTGTCCCCACGACGTTGCCGATCGACCGTTTGCTTCTGTCGTTCCAGGAACGTGGCACGCAGTTGGCCGTGGTGCTGGACGAGTTCGGCGGCACCGAGGGGATCGTCACGCTGCAAGACGTGCTCAACGAATTGGTGGGAGAGATTCGCGACGAACACGAGAAGGACCTGCAGCAGCGATTCGTCGCGCGCGATGATTCGAGTTGGCTCGTGGATGGGGCGCTTTCGGTCGACGACCTGGCCGAACGCCTCCAGATCAAGCCCGAGTGGCCCGCCCCGCGGACCTTCAACACCGTGGCGGGCCTCGTGCTGGCCGAGTTGGGCCACATTCCCCAGATCGGCGACACCTGCCAGTGGCAAGGCCTGCGCCTGGAAGTGGTGGACATGGATGGCCGTCGGATCGACCGCTTGCTATTGAGCAAGCTACGCGAGTCTCCGGCCACCGATGCGGCAGATGCATCGGTCGAATAGCCACCTTTAACGCCAGTCGGCGGCGTGGCCTCGATCGGAATTGAAGTGCCATCCGCGAAGTGCCGAAGACTGATAATGCCTTGCGAAGCGCGCACAGCGACCGCGTGCGCTGACCCCGAGCGAGTTTGACTGGTCGGCGCGAAACGTCAAATCTCTCACCGACCTGTCAAGGACAAAGTCGTGTTCGATGATCGTCATCACGGTTGCCGACGATTACGCGTCCTCTATCTGGCGCCGATTGCCTGGAATTCGCTCTGGCAGCGGCCGCAGCAGTTGGCACTGCGGTTGAGCCGCCAATTCGATCTCACCTATGTGCAGCCGGTGGGGATGCGTCGAGTGCGGCTGAGCGACGTGCAGCGGTTTTGGCGCCGGCGCAGGGGCCAACAACATGCGGGCTCCCCGCCAGCGCAGCTACGCCTACAGTACGTCCCTTTTCCAGGTGTGGCGTTGTTCGACGAACTTAATCGGCGCTGGTTGATTCGGCAGCTCCGCGGTTATCTGGACGAGTGCTCCGATTCCCCTTGGATCCTTTGGATTGGCGCGCCGAACCTTTTGGCCGCTGCGCTCGTCGAGGAGTGCGACCCACATCTGGTCGTCTACGATTGCATGGATCGCTATGCGGCTTTTCATGCCGGTCGTGCGCGCACGCATATCGAGCGGACGGAACAAGTGGTCATCGAACGTGCGGACGTCATCTTTACCACCTCGGTCACGCTGTATCGCTCGTTCTGCAAGCGCAACGCGCATGTCGTCCTAGCGCCCAATGGCATCGACTTTGCGCCGTTTTGCCATCGGCAGTCGAACGACTGTCCGGCATGGTTGGCCGAGCTTCGACGACCAGTAATTGGCTTTCATGGCACGCTGGGGAGCTGGCTGGACTATGAGCTGTTGGCGCGCCTACTCGAAAAACATCCGCAATGGTCGTTTGCATTTGTTGGTCCAATCCACACGAGCGCAGCGGCTAACCTGATGAAGCGCAATAACGCCTTCTACCAGCCCGAGGTCCCTTACAGCGAACTGCCACGGCATTCAGCTCACTTCGATGTGGCGACCATTCCCTTCAAGTTGAACGAGCTGACGCAATCGGTGCATCCGATCAAGGCGCTCGAGTATCTTGCGCTCGGTTTGCCGGTCGTCTCACGACCGCTACCCGATCTCCTGTCGTACGAGCCGTTGATTCAGTTCGCTCATGACGAGGCAGAGTGGTCGGAGAAGTTAACCATCGCGTCGCTTTCGCAAGCGCGTGCCGCGGATGTCGCTCAATCACGCCGGGATGCGGTGGAAAGCCAGAGTTGGGATGATCGCTACCGCTGCATCCGCGAGCAGCTCGACAGCGCCCTACGTCGAAAGCAAGCAGACCGCACGCTGTCATCAGGCCGGCCGGCTCGCCTCGACGAACGATTAACTCGCGCGGCATGAGCCTCATGCCGCGGCTATCCTCCGCGCATCGCTAGATCTTGCCCAGCCGGAAAAGTTTGTCAGATTCATCTGCGCGCGGCGAATTCCTATCGCCCCCTATTGATTGGGGGTTGACGACGGATTATGCTCGCGTTGCTACGAGCGCTAGCCGGGGAGTCACGGCGGGCACCTCTGGGCGTGACAGTCGGTTCCGAAGATTCTTCTCCCCTGAGGTGCGCAATGACACCACGAGATCCAGCATCGTCGAAGCTCTCCGCCTTTGTTCGCAAACTCGCTCGACCGTTGTTTGAACGCGCCGAGGCGGCGCAAAGACAACACATGCACCGCTCACTGGGAATCGAGCGTTTAGAGCAGCGTGAACTCCTGGCGTTTGCCATCACCGGACCGGCGAACGGAATTCTGACCATTACCAATGATGGCAACGCGGAGATGTGTGATTTCGTTCACAACAATGTCGGGAATATCTACTTTATTAATTCGGGCGGTGCTGCGATAAATATAGCTGGCGCCACGGGGGCGGCGGCTACAGCTCCTGCAGGCGGATTCGCGTTCGCGGTAAATGTACCTGACGCCGGCATACAGAGGGTTGATTTTGTCGCTGGAGCGGCGGACTTCGCCGTCGGAGTTCGCCTCGCGGGCGGCGGGCTTGAAAATCCGCCTTTCAATAATTTGTCTCTCGCGACTGCTGGCGATCTGCGAGAGATCAGGTATCGAGGAAACGCCGGCGTCGATAACTTGGAGTTTCGCCACGCGAACAACCCCAACATCTACTTCGATCTCGATCTCGGCGCCGGAATAGGACAGTCACTTATTGTCGACGAGGAAGCTGTGACTGTGATTCGATTCGGCGATGTTGCTGCAGCATCGAGTGCGACTGTTACGACTGAATCCCCGATGACGCGAGCCGCATTGGATTTTAGCGCGGTGACCGCCAACGTCAACGCGAATCTCAATGTGCCGGTTGGCGGCCTGCTCGCGACCTGGTCGAGCGGCGCGAACACGATGTCCGTGAACCTAGCGGCAGCGAGCAACGCCAATGAGATCTCAGGCGTTCATGGCGGCACCGGCGACGATACGCTGATCGCCAACGCTAATGGCAACTTACTTATAGGTGGCCTAGGCAACGATACGCTGATCGGAGGGGCGGGGAACGATCAGCTAAACGCGACTTTCGATTTCTCGCCAGCGTTTGCAGGAAACAATAACACGGCCAATCTTGCAGCGCTTGGGGCCAACAGTTTACGGGGTCTCCTGGGCCCGAACACGGTTATCGATCTGGCTGCATCCCAAATGCTCATTGGTCAATACACACCTGCGATTCAAACAGCAATTCAAGGTCCCGGTGGAGTGGCATCTGCTGCGCTATTCGGTAAATTTGCGCCGTTCAATTTCGGCCGAGGCCAAGGGTTCGTTGAGGCGGACGGTGTGTGGACAAACGATGATTTCGGTGAAGATTTCGCCTTGGCAAATAATGTTGTACCAGCGACAAATTCAAGCGACCTTCTGATTGGCGGCGCTGGAGACGATGGACTCTATGGGTTTAACGCGACGAGTGTGACAGCCCAAGGTCAGGGTGGCACTGACGTGATGAGCACCAACACGGGCGGTTTGGCTTCGAGCTATGATGGCGGTGACCAAGACGATCTGATTATCGGGTCCAATGGGTCGACAGTCCAAGGTGGAAGCGGTAACGACACAATCAACTGGGTCAATAACCCAGCCAACACAGCCTTAAGTCGTGCCGTTGGCGGTACAGGCAACGATACACTGAACCTTGATGGGATCTTGAATATCGTGATTGACGCCAGCGAAGGCAATGACACGGTTCGAATGAACAACGATTCAACCATTTCACTGCTATTCAACAATAGTACTGTATTCACCTTACTTCCGGTGAATGCGCTGGGTAGTGTGCAAAAGATTAAGCGGTCCTAGCGACGGGCGCGGGCACCCTGTTGGACGCTGGAACCAGGCGACAAAGCCAAGTTCGTGCGTCCTATGCGGCTGCATGCCGCACAGTGGTCGGTTTTCCTTCGAGCGCCGCAATAGCGGCGTCAACGCGCGCCTTCCAAGAGTTAGCCTCGCCAATTGCACGAACTCGTGCCCGATAGCGGGCGGAGCGCGCATCGACCAAAGCCGCGTCGAGCGCATGGCAAAATTGCGCGGTATTGTTCGCAATGCGCACTTCGCGCCAGGCCATGCACTCCGGCATTGGTGTGGTCACAACCGGCTTTCCGCCCGCAAAGTACTCGAACAGCTTCAGCGGCGATGTTGCACGAGTAATGTCGTTAATTACGAACGGGATCATCGCCACATCGAAGCGACGAAGATAGCGCGGCAGGACCTGGTAGGAGCGCGGCCCGATGCAGGCCACGTTGGGGCGCTGTAGCACCGCCTGGCCCGCGAGGCTGCCATCGTAGTCCGGGCCGATCAAGAGAAACCGCC
>Ga0187892_10001800_pt1 | contig 46757 bp, 40 predicted proteins | sample MA1701073metaG_FD_139345 | JGI IMG/M metagenome (GOLD analysis project Ga0187892, IMG submission 139345) | Bio-ooze microbial communities from a basaltic lava cave in the Kipuka Kanohina Cave System on the Island of Hawaii, USA - MA170107-3 metaG ...
ACACCCAAGGTGGGAGCCCAGTGCGTGAATTGCGCACGCTGGGATCTGTGCGGGGGGCGCTCAGCAATGGGCGTCCCTACCGCGATCCATGGGTGGGGGAATTTGGGTGGCCGTCCGGGAGCAAACGCGTCATATCGATGCTTCCGCGATTCACGGCGACCCTCTCGGCGTTGTCGCTGATGGAAGGCTCGATAGTTTTCCGTCACTCCCGCGAAGGCGGGAATCCATGGCTCGCAGGCACTGGATTCCTCTCTTCCGAAAATGTCGAAACGGTGTCTTCATTTGTGAAAATATCCGTAACACCTTTGGAGTCAGGGCTCCTATTTGATCTCTGCGGAATTCGACGCGCAATGCCGAGCCCTGTCTTAATCCCTTTGAAATCAGGGCTCCTATTTGATCCCAAAACGCCCCAGGAGCGCGCCATGAAAATGGTCTTAATCCCTTTGAAATCAGGGCTCCTATTTGATCGCAATGCGGCCGCTTATGAACTCAAGACCTGGGCGTCTTAATCCCTTTGAAATCAGGGCTCCTATTTGATCCCCAAGGCCCAGCGGGTTACCAACAAAATGATCGTCTTAATCCCTTTGAAATCAGGGCTCCTATTTGATCCGCGAAGTACATCCGAGCCCTGATGGACCCGATGAGTCTTAATCCCTTTGAAATCAGGGCTCCTATTTGATCCGCTGCGCCCATGAGCCAGCAAAGCGCCTGCAGGGTCTTAATCCCTTTGAAATCAGGGCTCCTATTTGATCCGGCGATTGGTGAGTCTTCCACGCCACTGAAAGGTCTTAATCCCTTTGAAATCAGGGCTCCTATTTGATCCACCATCGCCAATCATTACATGGCCGGGGGGCGTCTTAATCCCTTTGAAATCAGGGCTCCTATTTGATCCCATTTTGAAGCATGACTACGATCATATGCAAGGTCTTAATCCCTTTGAAATCAGGGCTCCTATTTGATCGCCAGTGATTAAAAAGGTTGTCGGCACATCTTGTCTTAATCCCTTTGAAATCAGGGCTCCTATTTGATCGGTACCGATGGACACGTGATCGGTGCGATTCGGTCTTAATCCCTTTGAAATCAGGGCTCCTATTTGATCGACATCGATGCCGAAATTGCTCGCGTAGAGCGGTCTTAATCCCTTTGAAATCAGGGCTCCTATTTGATCATCAAGGCGGCCGAAGAATACGGCCTAGGTGGTCTTAATCCCTTTGAAATCAGGGCTCCTATTTGATCGAGAATGCAGAAGATATTCCAGGACTTTTTGATGTCTTAATCCCTTTGAAATCAGGGCTCCTATTTGATCCGAGGCGTTCAAGCAACAAGAGCATGATTTGATTGTCTTAATCCCTTTGAAATCAGGGCTCCTATTTGATCAGCGGCTTTGCCGAAGCTGCTTTTGCCAGCGGGTCTTAATCCCTTTGAAATCAGGGCTCCTATTTGATCCTGGCCGCCAAGGGCGTCGAGACCCGGATCAAGGTCTTAATCCCTTTGAAATCAGGGCTCCTATTTGATCCTCAAGTTGGCGGACTACCTGATGCGCAACTGGTCTTAATCCCTTTGAAATCAGGGCTCCTATTTGATCTTACCGCGCAATCGTGCCGAAGACTATGCTTGGTCTTAATCCCTTTGAAATCAGGGCTCCTATTTGATCTCCGGCGGGGCAGGAGACCACATAATTCACCGTCTTAATCCCTTTGAAATCAGGGCTCCTATTTGATCATATGGCGCAAAAACCTCCCCTACAAATCGGGTCTTAATCCCTTTGAAATCAGGGCTCCTATTTGATCCGTCCCCAAGACTGACCCCCCACATCAAAGGAGTCTTAATCCCTTTGAAATCAGGGCTCCTATTTGATCGTCAATCACGATCATGACTGGCGCTATTTTTAGTCTTAATCCCTTTGAAATCAGGGCTCCTATTTGATCATTTTTTTTCGGCAATTCCCTGTCTTTGCGGGAGTCTTAATCCCTTTGAAATCAGGGCTCCTATTTGATCCACTAAAGCTTTATGGATGATTCGTGACTGGGTCTTAATCCCTTTGAAATCAGGGCTCCTATTTGATCGCAGGCCCTGGCCTTGGTCGAGCGCGCAATTCGGTCTTAATCCCTTTGAAATCAGGGCTCCTATTTGATCATGATGCGTGAGAAAAGGGCATTGTTATGGAAGTCTTAATCCCTTTGAAATCAGGGCTCCTATTTGATCAAGCACAACCATGAACCCAACTTCGGACGCAAGGTCTTAATCCCTTTGAAATCAGGGCTCCTATTTGATCCAAGGGCTGTATGAAGAGGTCGGCTTCCAGGTGTCTTAATCCCTTTGAAATCAGGGCTCCTATTTGATCACGCGTGATGAGCAATTACAAACAAGTTTTTTGTCTTAATCCCTTTGAAATCAGGGCTCCTATTTGATCCTAGCCAGGAGAATCACATGAGCAAGACCTACAGTCTTAATCCCTTTGAAATCAGGGCTCCTATTTGATCTGCCGAAAAAAGATATTCGCTTTTGTCTAAGTCTTAATCCCTTTGAAATCAGGGCTCCTATTTGATCAGAATGGATATGCTAATGAACTTCCGAAAATGTCTTAATCCCTTTGAAATCAGGGCTCCTATTTGATCCCTGGGTGTCAATAAGACGCTTCAGGGTGAAACGTCTTAATCCCTTTGAAATCAGGGCTCCTATTTGATCCCCGACATCAGGACGGGCGTCTATGTGGTGTGCGTCTTAATCCCTTTGAAATCAGGGCTCCTATTTGATCGATCTGGTTGCATAACCTTCATATCATTCTGGGGTCTTAATCCCTTTGAAATCAGGGCTCCTATTTGATCGAGAACTTTTTCGAAGCCAACGGCCGTCGTCTGTCTTAATCCCTTTGAAATCAGGGCTCCTATTTGATCGCCGAAGAGTATGAACTAGGTGACGATGCCAGGTCTTAATCCCTTTGAAATCAGGGCTCCTATTTGATCGAGCTGAAACTTGGAATGCCCGCCCGTCAGTGGTCTTAATCCCTTTGAAATCAGGGCTCCTATTTGATCTGACCCCCACATCAAAAGAGTGTCATCATGGAAGTCTTAATCCCTTTGAAATCAGGGCTCCTATTTGATCGGTTTTCTTTACGCGGTCCGTCGCCCAGGGGGGTCTTAATCCCTTTGAAATCAGGGCTCCTATTTGATCGATCCAGGTGCAGAAGAAGCCGCTACCATTCAGTCTTAATCCCTTTGAAATCAGGGCTCCTATTTGATCTATGCTTCCAGCATCAACACCAGGAGCCCATCAGTCTTAATCCCTTTGAAATCAGGGCTCCTATTTGATCCCAAGCATTCGCTGAAATGCTGAGAGACTTGGAGTCTTAATCCCTTTGAAATCAGGGCTCCTATTTGATCGGACTATGCGGCCTATCTGGAAGCTCAGCGGCAGTCTTAATCCCTTTGAAATCAGGGCTCCTATTTGATCTGCAGCCAACATCGACGTCCTGCTGGACATGGCGTCTTAATCCCTTTGAAATCAGGGCTCCTATTTGATCGGATACCGAAGAGAACCTCATTCGGCAGAGAAGGTCTTAATCCCTTTGAAATCAGGGCTCCTATTTGATCATCACAACTGCCGAAGCTGAGCTGCAGCGCCAGTCTTAATCCCTTTGAAATCAGGGCTCCTATTTGATCGCATACAAGTATGAACCCGCCACGGCACTTAGGTCTTAATCCCTTTGAAATCAGGGCTCCTATTTGATCACCGAATCCGCCTACATCGAAGTCGGTCGCAAGTCTTAATCCCTTTGAAATCAGGGCTCCTATTTGATCCTTAGGGCCTATGCGAGTAGTGCTATTTGATAGGTCTTAATCCCTTTGAAATCAGGGCTCCTATTTGATCCCCTTGGGCTGGTGCATCCTGTCACAGGCAGGGAGTCTTAATCCCTTTGAAATCAGGGCTCCTATTTGATCCTTTGATGCGTGAGCGGCACATTTTCTTGAAAGGTCTTAATCCCTTTGAAATCAGGGCTCCTATTTGATCTCCTTACGGAGCAGGAAGACAAAGGTACGGTCACGTCTTAATCCCTTTGAAATCAGGGCTCCTATTTGATCCTTACGGAGCAGGAAGACAAAGGTACGGTCACGTCTTAATCCCTTTGAAATCAGGGCTCCTATTTGATCCCCCTCATTCGTCTTCACATACGTGGCCTATGACGTCTTAATCCCTTTGAAATCAGGGCTCCTATTTGATCCGCTCGCCACACTCAATGACCGAGGCGCTACCTGTCTTAATCCCTTTGAAATCAGGGCTCCTATTTGATCGCCCGTGTCAAAAACGGTGCTCACGTGTCTTTTGTCTTAATCCCTTTGAAATCAGGGCTCCTATTTGATCTTCTTGAAAGGGTTGAATCATGATTACCAAAAGTCTTAATCCCTTTGAAATCAGGGCTCCTATTTGATCGTCTATTTGGGTATGAACCGGCCCGACAGGGTGAGTCTTAATCCCTTTGAAATCAGGGCTCCTATTTGATCCGAGGCTTGCGTGACTTTCGACCGCGACAGCGTCTTAATCCCTTTGAAATCAGGGCTCCTATTTGATCCCTGTGCTGCTTGTGAGCTCTCAGGAAATCCGCGGTCTTAATCCCTTTGAAATCAGGGCTCCTATTTGATCCTTCCAGCATCAAAGGAGCATCATGATGGAAGTCTTAATCCCTTTGAAATCAGGGCTCCTATTTGATCCGCACACTCGGAAAAACTCTTGTCGGACAGGGGCTTGCGAGGTGACTTGCCGCCGGCCGGAGGGGCCGTAGGAGCCAACGGCGTCTTCATGGCTGCTCCGGGCTGCTGTCCAAAAGGATGTCGTCGGGCAGTATGGCATGGCCCAACGTCACTTTCCATGCTGACTCCGGGATTCGGTAGGCGCGCACGTCGTCAACGCGGCTGTCGATGAGGTGGGACAACTGGACCATGAGGCCACCGATTTTGGCCGCGCTGACCTGCAGATGGAACACGGAGTATTGGACTGGAACTCCGTGTTTTTTCAGGGTCTTGAATACGTGGGTCAACCGCCGGGGGCAGGTGATGTCGTAGGTCACGAGCCAGTTGGCGGGTCTATGAAGGCTCACGTCGCAAGCTCCTTCATCGCCAAGCGCTGCAGGCTGTGCAAGTGGAGCAGCAGGGCACTCCCGTTGCTTGAAATCCATCGCTCGAAGAGGCTGGTCAGCTCGCGCTCGGTGAATGTGGTGTCGGCCAGCCCGCCGGTGCACAGGTTCATCTCGCCCCACAGCAGTTCCGTGAGGTCGTCGTCCAAGTCGATCCCCTGGCCTTCGGGCCCCCACAGAACGGGAGGCATGTGATGCAGCGACAATTGGGCGGCCACCCATGCCTGGCTGTGGCCTCGCAGGGCTCGCGGCAAATGTTCCGCAATCCGCGCGGCGTAGACCCACTCACGCTTGGTGGCTTCCCATTCGTGGGGCGTGATCTCGCTGTCGCTCGTTCTGGTCCACTGGATCAGCACCGCCATGCGGCGACTGCGCAGCCAATCCTGATAGCGCGCGAGTCCTTGTGCTGTCTCCACCAGGAGTTCAAGCGCGGTCGCGAAGCTCACATTGCCCCGCCGCAGAGGGTAGAGGCTGCCCAGCGAGTCCCCGTGGGAGTCGATCCACGTGATGCCGATGCCGCTGCGCATGCACAGAGCGAGCGCGGCGCCGCTCCAGTCGACCAAGGGACTGCTGACGACGCGCGACAGCCGCGCCACTGGGTAGCGGTGGGTCTGGGCGTTCGCGTTGGTGACGACCAGAGCTGTATCAGTGCACGAGACGCGCTTGCGGCCGCCATGGCCCAAGTAGAGGGCGCGGGAGCCTGGACCGGTCGAAGCAGGTGAGCCGATCGATGCAGTGCTCAGCATGGTTCGTCCTCGGCGGCCGGGAGCACCCAGACTTCGCCAGCCGCGCGCAGTTGTCGCGCCAGGTGTTGCGCCTGCAGACGAAGCCACCGGCGCAGGGGGGCGCTGCTGCGCTCCCAGTCGGCATAGAAGATGGCGCGTCCGGCCTTGCCCAGCAGGCAAGCGCCTTTGTCGATGCTGAAGTGGTCCTCGCGCAGGGTGCGACTGCGCACAAGTTCCCACACCCACAGGTCAACCGCGGGGCGCAGCGGTTCGATCAGATCGCTGGCCAAACTTTCCCGGCCAAACGCCGGGCGGTGGTAAAAGCCGAGCAGCGGGTCCAGGCCGACGGTGACGCAGGCCTGGATCGCCTGGCTGTGCAGCAGCGTGTAGCCAAGGGACAGGCAGACATTGACAGGGTCGCGCGGCGGGCGGCGGTTGCGGCCATTGAAGGCCAGGGCTGGCGGCATCACGCCGACCAGACCGGCGAAATAGGCGCGCGCCGTGCTGCCTTCACGGCCGCGCAGGCTCTCCAGCGAGGGCGGGGCATCGGGGGCGATTGCAGTCAGCTCCTGCAGCGTGGGGGCAAGGGTTTGCAGCGCGTCCCACAGGGGCTTGCGGGCGTCCGGACGCAGGTCCGTCAGTTTGTGCAAGGCACGCTGCTGGCGGTGCAATTTCGCGACGACGAGGCGTAGCGCCCATTGGCGGCAGGCGGTGTCGTCCATGACCCGTTCGGCTTGGGCCAGGCGCACCGCCGCATCGTTGTGGTGCGGCCCGAGGATGGTGGCCACACGGCGCGGGCTGCGCGGGCTCATGAGCACGGTCACGGCGCCGGCTTCGGCCAGTTTCAGCAAGACGCCGCTGTCCAGCCGGGTTTGGCTGCCCTGGATCACGCAGCGATCGACCAGCTTGATCGGCACCGTGCCTCGGCGCTCGCCGGCCTCGTACAAAGCGAGGGTGTCGCCTTCGGATTGGACGGCGAGTTGGGCGCGATCGAGGAGCAGCAGGGCCATCGGTTCTCGGGGCGGTTGATTGCAGGACAAGGTTGCCGCGCCCACTCGCTAAAGTGCGGCGCCGGTAGGCAGTGTGCGCCGCCGCTTGCCAATGGGGTGCTGCGGCAAGCTTGCCGGCTGCGGCCGAATCAGCCGACGTAGAAGTAGTCCGGGTCGACCGGTGCGATCGCCTTGCCCAAGGTGTGGACCCGGCTGCGCGGGTCGAGCTTCACAAGCAGAAAGCGGTCCGTGTCCAGGTCGAGCAGTACGCTCATGTCCTCGACCAGCTTGGTCCGCTCGGCAGGCGTGAGGAACAGCTCATGCACGGACTTCTGCCCGCCGGTAGCGTAGGCGCGCGTGAGCTTGAGCGCAGCCGCCAGCCGGCGCGGCTCGGACATGTCGTAGGCGGCAAGGTAGAGGTCGCGGGCGGGCATGGGGCACTGCGGTGAGCGCGCTTCAATTGTTGAGTCATGCGGCCGGCTGTGACCGGCCTGGCAAGCTTGTCAGGGAGGAGGCCCGTCAGGTCGCCTGCATCCAGCGGCGGATATGGCCGACGAAATTCCTGACCTCTGCCGCCGCGAGGATCGACACGCCATATTGCCGGGCTCGGTCACTGACGAGCGCATCCACCGGCCGGGCGGACAGGAGGAGGCTGCTGGCCATGGAGCCGCCGATCTGTTTTGAAAGCTGGGCGAGCTTGTAGATGTAATCGGCGTCCTTGGCAGGATCCCGGCCGAAGCGCAGCGTCTTGCACTCCACCAACAGCAGCCGGTTGCGGTGCACCACCACCGCATCGAACTCATTCTCGGCCTCGGACCCGATCCGCTTGACAACCAGGTTGACAGCCGAGTCGAAAGGCTTCAGACCTCGCAGTACCAACCACGCGAACTCCTCGAGCCAGCCGCCACCAAAATAGACAGCAGCCTCCTCGCTCGCGAATACGATCTCGGTGTCGTCATCCCAGGCGAGCAATTTGAGCTGCCTGGCCTGGGCGAGAACTTCAGCGCCGCTCCTGCCGGGCGCAGGGTGAAAGTTCTGCACCGGCCGAAAGGGCTTGCCAGCCTCCTTGTCGGGCATGGCTTGCTGCGCCAGCTTGTTCAGGATGCCGAAAAATTTTGCCAGCTTGTCCGATTCGCTCCCCAACCGGTGCGTCAGTGCCGCACGCTCCTGCGCCTCGACCTGCCAGTGTCCGTCGCGGTCCGCGGACCGGACGCGGGTGTAGCCTTGCACCAGCAGGAAGTCATCGACCTTGAGGACGTCGCTCATGGCTTCCATGGCAGGGGCTGGCTTGAGCCAATCCAGCCGCTGGTGCCGAGTTTCCGCGTAGAGCAGGTGCAGGTCGTCGGCGATCTTCATCTGTTCGGCCATGGCAAGCGTCATCAGCTTGTGGCCGCCGGTGACGTTGAAGACGACCGAGCCTTCCCCGAACTCCATGCCGATGCCTTCGGCGCAGGACTCGATCGCCTCGGGGGAGCTGTCGTCAAACGGCTTGTGCTGCACCTGAATGCCGTGCGACTCCAGGGCGCGCTTGAGGTTGGAGGCGCTGACCTTCATGTCTGGCGTTTCGAGCACCACCACCTTGGTGGCGTTCAGTTGCAGCGCCGGTATGAGGTTGGCCAGGTTCTGGCCGGTGGCGATGCACAGATGCAGTGATGGTCTGGAGGTCATGGGTACTGTTGCCGCGCATGCAAGACGTGAACGACCTCGATCCGGTTCGCAGTCACGCGGTCCGCTTCGGCAATGAGCTGGTCCATCTCGGCCATGACCTGATCGTGCGGAACGCAGGGGCGCGGATCATCGAGGCTGGCCTGCACTTGGGCCCGGAACCAGCGGTCGTGCGCCTCTGCTTGGTCTACCGTCTCGAACTCGGACTCGATGGGGGACAGAACGGCACTCATGGGCCCATTTTACGATTCAACGGCGCGGCGTTGGGAGTGTTTTTAACCTGGTACTCCTCCAGCCGCGCATCCAGTTGCTCCAGCTGATCGGCCGACAATTCCCGCCCGCGCAGGTGCGCGGGCAGATCAAGTGTGAGGTGCAGGTAGCGCGCCCCGCGTGCGCAGACAGCGGCGACCAGGCCGACGGGCAAACCGCCGATGACGGTGTCGCCCGGCTGGATCTGAAGGGGGTCGGCATGGACCACGTAATGGTCTATCGGCAAGCCCTTCCGTTCCGCCCATTCGATGGCGCCGGGATGGCGCGAGATGAACCATGTGGTCATGCGCCGGCTTCCAGCGTGTAGCCGCCCATACCCATGGTGGCGTTCTTGCCCACATGCAGCCACTGGCCCAGCCACAGCCAGGGCCAGAGCGCAGCCAAGGCGTCGGCGCTGCCGCGCAGCGTCCAGCGGCCGAGCGCGCCGCCCAGCGTCATTTCCTGCCGCTGGCGGCTGCTGTAGCGCGTCCAGTCGTGCCAGCGCAGCTCGCGCTGATCTTCCAGGGCCTCGGCCCGCCGCACCACTTCGGGCACGCCGGCGCCCCAGTCCGGCTGGTCGGCGTGGAATTCCATGACCAGCGCCACGCGTCGCGCCAAGGCGGCGATGAGCGCGCGCGGCGTGAGTTGCTGGGGGCGCAGCGGCTGGCCCTGCTGTTGCAAGCGCAGCGGGGTGTGGATGCGCAGCGTGATGGCGTTCAAAGCAGCGGGCGCCGCCGGCACGGCCAGCGTGGCGGGATGGTCGGCCAACACGGGCGCGTCGCGGCGCCAGACCGGCTGGGCCGTGCCATCGGCGGCAACCCAGTCCACGCTCAGCAGGTCGGCGGCGCTGCGGCTCTTGGTGAGACCCTGCGCCAGCGCACGCTGCCAGGCAAAGACCACGAGGGCCAGTTGCTCTAGCGCATCGCCGGCCAGCACCATGTGAAAGCTCAGCGTGTCCCCGGCGGGCAGGTCCCTGAGGCCCATCGGCGGAGGCTCCATGACATAGGCGTTGGGAATGGCGCTGAATTTTTGCAGGCTGTGCGCCAGCGGCGGCGGGGCCTCGAAGATGCGGGTGTAGGGGCAGGTGGCGCGCAGCGGGCAGCCGTTGCAACTGGGCTGGCGTGTCATGCAAGCCGCCCCGCGCAGCGCGGCGCCAAACTGTCCGCGCAGCAGCGAGCCGGCATACACCGGCAGGATCAGCTCGCCCTCCAGGCGGAAGCGGAACCGGTAGCGTGCCACCGGCAGCACGGAGCCGGCGCGCAGGGTGTTGGCGGTGGCGGACGGACTGGTGGATTCGGCCTGGCCCATGTCGGCATCCTTCCGTGATTCGCGGATCACTGCCCTTTTAGCCACGCAATGACCTTGAGCGTATCCTGATAGTCGTTGTCCTTGTCCGGGTTCTTTTTCTCGGACTTCTCTTTCCATTTCTTGGCCGCCTGCATCATGGTCTTGGCGTGAGCGGCGATTTCCATCTTGGCGTCGCCGGACCACTGACCTTTCTTGAGGCCTCCCAGCAGCGCACTGAGTTCAGACTGGTTCTTGTCGGGACGCGCGTCGAGGAATTCGCGCATTTCGCGCTCGATCGGCGTCATTCGGGCCAAGGCCGCCTGGCGCTCCTCTTCGGCTTGCTTGCGCCGCGCGGCCTCTGCGGCGTCGCGCTCGCGTTGCGCTTGTCGTTCGCGGGCTTCGGGGTCTTCCCTCATTGCGCCGTAACCTACGGCGGTCTTCGCGCCGAAGCCGAGCCAGCGAAAGGCATGCCTGAAGGCGGCTTCGAGCAGGGTCTTCCACCGGCTGCCTGCGGCCAGTTCGGGGGCGGTGCGTCCGAGGTGGGGCAGGTCGCACTGCACGTGGAATGCGAAGCCGGAACCGGGCGGCACGGTGAGGAAAGTGATGGGGTTGGGCTGACCCGAGTCGTGGGGGCTGGTGCTGTTGCCGCTTTTCCGGTCCGGCTTCTGCTGGTAGTAGTGGCTCTGGTGCGGGGTCATGATGTCCACGGCCAGGCTGTCGCCCTTGATCTGCGGGATGACGTCCCAGAACACCAGGCCGCCGCGCAGGTGGTCCGTGTCGCCGTTGTCGCCTTGCTTGCCGAACAGGACGGTGATGGCGTCGTCGCTCCAACCCTGTTTCTCGCCCCACTCGCCCGAGGCGAGTTCGCGCGCTGCCTGGCGCAGCACGCCCTTGACGCCGGAGCCCGGCAGGTAGGGCAGTCCGTAGGGGTTGAGGAAGGCGAAGCCGTTTTCCAGCGGGTGCTCGTTGCCGAAACCGGTGCTGAAGGGGGCAGTGGCGAGGGCTTCGAAGCAGAGTCCGGAATCGGCAGCTAATGTCGATGCCAACGAGTGTTGGCGATCGGCAAGCACCTTCATCAGATCTCTATCCAATTTGGAAAGTGCTACCACCTGCTTCCAAGCTTGTTTCGCGGCAAAGTCATTCTTGTCCCAAAGACCGGCTAGAGGTTTGGTGTTGCGCTGTTGAAGTGCAACAATCGTGGCGTCCATGCCTCGTTGTTGCAGTATGTTCGCGACTTCTTCACCTTCGGCGCTCTTGGCCGCAGCGCGTGCCTTAACGTCGTTTTCCTGATCGGCGCGTTCAGTCCAGATAGGCAGGTACATGCCAAATCGCATTCCCGGAGAGGCATCCTTGAAATCGCGGCCGAGATAGGCAGGTACCGCAGCAATGGGCATCTCAGTTCTCCTTTACGCGGGCCGGAGCCATCTGGCGCAGCCAGCGCAGCCAGGCGAAGGCTTCGGCGGTGATGGCCTGGAAATCGCGCGAGTCTTGGACCTTCATGAGCGCCTCCATGAACGGGGCGAAGTCGGCGCTCGGAATCAGCTTACGGAAGCGGCTTTGCAGCCAGATGCGGAGATCACGAGCGACTTCTTCGTTGTGCCGTTGGGACTCCTTCTGCCCTTTCTCGTAGCAGAAGGCCAGGACCTGCATGAGACCGGAGTTCATGATGAGCGCCGGCAGCCCCTTGGCAAACTTGACGTGCTCCTTGGTGTAGGTGCCGCTTTTCTCCCAGGCATCCTGTGCGCGTTGTTGTTCCAGCGTGGCCATGTTCAACCCTCCACCACAGTGGTCACGATCAGGCCGCGTCCGGTGGTCACATCGCCGCCGATCTGCAGCAGGCGGCCGTGTAGTACGGTCTTGATCTTGGTATGGACTTCGATGGCATCCATCCAGTCGTCCTTCTTGCCGGTACGCGTCTGGCTGGCCAGCATCGGCGCGATAAGGAGCGATTCAGGCGGCAGGTTCTCGGTGTAGAACAGGCCGCCGTCGCTGGCGGTGCCAGTGTCTTCGTCAATACGGACATGTGGCTCGACCAGCATTGCGTGCTGAGCGAAGTAAGCAAAGTCGGTATCGGACAGCACCACGAGGTCGGTCGTGAGCTTGGCGCGGAAGAAGGCGTAGCCGTCGGATTGTGGCAGGGCCTTGTTGGCGAGGTCTTCGCCGATCCTGGGCAAGTCCTGGGACACCTTGGCGGCGTACTCGAAGGCTTCCAGGTGCAGCTTGTCGCCCGATAGCAGCGTCGGGTTGGCGAACAGGCACTGGCCCTCGTCCACGGTCGGCACCGTCCATGCGGTGTCAATACCGATCAGCCCGAGCAGGCGCCGGGCGCGGCTGACTGCCTGCGGGCAGGTGGCGTAGACATAGCCGCCCTTGAGGCTGCGCACCGGCAGGGCGACGAGCTGCGCATCGCCGAAGCTGACGGCGCCTGCGTGCAACTCGCCGCTGTTGGATTCGGGTCCAAACAGGCGGTCGATCAGCTTTTCGTCGCCGCCGATGGCAGCAAAGCCATGCCGCACCGCCCCCTTGATGCCGGAGCCTGCGAAGCAGGGATGGCCGGTGTGGCGCTCGCGCTGGATGGGGTTGTCGATGACGCCGACGGCCTGGCCGGCGCCCATGTGGACGGGACTGACGGCGTAGAGGAACAGGGCTGCGTGTTTTTCGAACATGTGTTGATCTCCCTTGAAATCAGTAGGCGGCAATGGCGATGCGGTTGAAGCCCTCTGCGCGACGCGCTGCATCTTCGCAGGGGTCGTTCCATAAGCCCGTTTCGACAAGCTTGCGGAGCGCGTCCGGGGTGGCGTCGACCTCGTCGAGCCAATAGACGCTGCCGGCCGGGGCGACGCGCTGGGCAGGCTTGGGTTGGTGTCGGGCCAGATCCCAGCCGGACACGGTCTCGGCGCGCGGCATCGCGGCGCAGACGAGCTTGCCGCGCACGCCATACAGAGCGAAGCGGTTTTCCGCATCGACACCGGGCAGCCGCCAGCCATCGGCGAAGATGCCCGGCGTGGTCAACACGATGCGGCAGCGTCCTGCACGCGCGATGGCGGCGTAGTCGGCCTCGGGTGGCGCGGCAGCAACTGCGTGGAGCGCTGCGGCACGGCCGTCGCCGCCCAGGCGCAGCATGCCGCCGGTCGGTGGCGTGGCACCACTGACGCCCGCGATAAAGCCGACGTCATATTCCGCCGACGTTTTCGACGCGCCGGTTCGATGGCCGCGCTTGACCATCGCCACCGCTTGCACGCTGAACAGCTTGCCGTCGGCCGCGCGGCGGGTGCCGCTGTCGAGACCGACGCCGACGCGGGCGTCGATGGCCCAAAGGGCGCTGGATTTGACCAGGTCGCTGGCCGTCGGGGTGTCGCCGGCGAGGTATTTTTTCCATCCGGATTCGACAAGCCAATAGCCGCCCGCGGGCTTGCCGCGCAGGCCTTCGGCCAGCACCGGCAACAGTGGAAGGGGGTTCGAGGCCGAAATGTCTGCCGCGACTGCCGTGGGTGCGAGGCGGCGCACCACGGGCGACTGGCCCTCGTCGTTGATGACGAGATCGGCCGGGGGGGCGACCAGGGCTTCGACACGCCCGTCGGCAAAGCGCCGGGCGAGCAGGAAGGCGGTGATGGCGAAGCTGCCGGGCAGGGCCGGGGTGCCGAGAGCGGGGTGTTGGACCTCGTTCCCGGCGAATGCGGCCAGGTCGACGCCATCGTCGGCCAGCATGCGCGAGCGCAGCGCGCCGGCTGCCACCGAGGGCCAGGGCGGCACCAGGGACTCGCCGAAGCTGCCGGGATCGCCGAAGAGCTTGTTGCCACGCAGGAACAGCACGTCCAGCGGTTCGATGAAGCGGGTTTCAATTGTCATTGGGGGCTCTGCTACGGGTTTCGCGGGCCAGGAACTCGGCCACGCTGAGGAAGTTCTGCAGCCAGTCGAGGCGCTTGCCGGGCTGCTGCAGGGCAAGCCTGGTCAGGCGTGCGGCGAGCCCCGTGATGTCATGCTGCTGACGCGCGGCTTTGTCCGCCTGCCGTTCCATCTGGTAGGCCAGCAGGCTCGCGAGCATGGCGCCGTTGCTGTCGGGCTCGGGCAGATCGACCAGCCATTCCAGGGTGTTGTACACCGCGCGACGGGAGACGCCGTCGGCACCCAAGAAATCCCGGAGCGCGTCGAGTAGCACCACCGGCTCGCCCCACTTGGCGGTCAGACGCAGGGCGCCGCCAGAGCGTTTGATGACGGTGAGCGAAAAGGCATCGCGCCCGCCTTCGTTCTTTGCACGTCTTTCGGCGGCTTCGAGCTCGCGCCGCACTGCGGCCAGCGGCGCCTGGTGGTGGGCGATGACGGCACCGCAGGAGGCGGTGGCCCCGGTACCCATCATGCGCATCAGGCGGCCGTCGAGGATGGCGAAGCCCCTGCGCAGGGTCAGACCACGCGGGTCTCGGCCACCCTCATGATCGGGATCATGCCCCGAATAGGCGTGACGCAAGCGCTGCATGGCCGAAAGCAGGTCGGCCACCGGCAGCATGGCGAGCACGTCGTCGCCGCCGGCATAGATGACCCGGCCCAGGTGTTCTTCCTCGACCACATGGCGCACGACAGTGAGCGAGAAATCGTTGAGCGCGCCGGAAATGGCCAGATGCCGGTTGGGGGAGAGGGCCCGCTTCTGGTCGCCGTAGGCACGGACGGCGGGATTACGATCTGCGTGCTTCTTGAAGCCGTCACGCACTTGCGGGTGGAAGCTCTCCAGGTAGGAGATGGCGTAACGCTCGTCGCCGGAGAGCATCTGCCCCATGCGGTCGCCGTCCATGAGTATGAGGCCGTAATAGGCTTCGAGTTTGTCGACACCCAGTGCCTGGCGCACCAGCCTTGCCGCCTGTTCGCTTGCCGCGTCATCTTCCTTGTCGTCGGCCGCATCGAGCAGGCCGGGCAGCACCTTGGCATCGGCCAGAGCCCGGTTCTTGCCGTGACGCCGCATCAGCTTGCGCGGCAGGGCGACGGGTTTCGCGTTGGCGAGGTGCTCTTTCAGGCCCTGGGCGGTCATGCCGCCGTGTTCCAGCCACTGGTCGATCTGGTGCGCCAGCGCCATGGTGTGTGTCGAAACGACGAAGCGGCCGATGTCCCTGTCACCCAGCGCCTGGCGGACTTCTTCGGCAAACAATGTGGGCCACAGGCGTTTGATCGCCGGCAACGCGCCGAGATGTTCGCCGGCCTTCGCCCAGGCGGGTTCGGTATTGGCGACCTTGGCCCAAAGGGTGTCGGTCTGCTGTCGGTAGGATCTCTTGAGCTGTTCGGGGTCGGTGGTCAACCACTCCGTCTCGCCAGTCAGCGAGCAGCGCCAGCCCTCCTGCCGGGTCTGGTCGAAACGGCGAACCGCTTTGGCAGCCGCCATGACGCGCTCGGCCAGATCATAGACGGCCGGATAGAGCACGCCTGGGTTGGGGGCGAAGAAGACGCTGTCATTGGCAAAGTCGCTGGACAAGCGTGTCTGCTGTTGCAGCACCTTCCACGCCGGCGAGTCGAGAAAACCGCATGGCTCGCCGGATTCAACGCCGAAAAAGGGCGCCATGGCGGCAGACAACTGCATCGTGTCGAGGTCCGTCTGCTTTTCCGCATTGCGCGGCACGATCAGCGAGAAAGGCACGACGGCCCAGTGGACTTCCGGGAAGCCGGCCAATTGCTCGCGCATCTGCTGGTGGCAGTGCTGTTTGCCGCCATTGGCGAGATCGGCGGCTTCGAGCAGTCGATCGACCACCTCCTTGCCCTTCTCCTGCAGCCACTGCCGCACGGTGCTTTCCACCTCTTCGGCAATGGCCTTTGCCTGGCCTGCCGGCACGACGGCCACAAAGCGGTTCGGTAGCGCGGCGGAGAACAGCGGGTTGCTATCGGTGCCGCCCTTGACCCAGTCGCAGTTCCTGAACAAGTCGGCGGGCAATCCCTGCTCGCGCAGCCACAGGTCCACCTGCGGCACGCCGCGCAGGCGCGGAAACAGGATGGCATCGGGGCCTAGCGTTTCGCATACCGGGCGCATGGCTTCCCACGCCAGCCGTGCGAGCAGGTGCGAGCCGGCCCACAGGTCCGATGTGCTGCGGGCAGCGGCAATGAAGGGCTGCACCGGGCCGATGGACAGCGCCAGCAGCGCGGCTTCGCCGTCGGAGTCGGCGGCAAATGCGCCGGCGAAGGCCGAGGTGAGGTCCAGGTGATCCCAGATCGAGTGATCGGGCACGCGCGTATCGGCAGGCAGCAGCTTCCACAGGGCGCCGAGCTTGCCGTTGTCGTTCTCTTCGATCAGCTCGGGGCCGAAACGCCAGTAGGTGAGCAGCGTCTTTCGCAGGTCTTGCGTGGATTCGTCTTCGGCGCCCAAGGCCACGAGCAGGCGGGAGAAGTGCTCGAAGCTGCGTTGCTTGATGTCGCCGATCTCGGTGTCGCCCAGGCCGCCGTATTGGCCAAGGTCGTCGAATTCGCCGGTGAGCGGGTGGATGAGAACGGGCTGTTTGGTCCAGCGCACCTGCGCCCAGTCAGCGACCTTGAGGGTCTTCTGTCCGCCCACGTTGTTGGTGTCGCTGATTTCCTGCATCGGCCATTGCGGGCGGTCCGCCGCGGCGGCCCACCAGTCGGCACGCTGGACGTGACGGTAGATCGCCTTGGGTAGCCCCTTCTTGAAGATCACCGTGGACAGCGCCTCAGCGTTGTCCGGGTCGATGGTGTCGTTCGCGAGAGCGTCCAGGCCCAGCAGGCGCTTGAGCGCTCGTGATGTGCCGTTCTCATGACCGGCGGGGTCGCGCAGCAGCACGAGGGCTTTCTCCGCCGGGTCGTGTATGCGGGCAGCAAGCTTGGTTTGCCAGATGAAGTCGTGGTTGTTCATGTCGTGTGCTCAGGCCGGGATGCGAGTGAGTTCTTGTGTCCGAGCATCGAGGAAGTCATGCACCTGCCGCCAGATGCCCTCGATGACATGGGGATCGGGATTGAACCCCGCAGGCGGCAGGCAAGGCACGTGGAAGATCACGCCGACGAGCTTCTTCGGGTCGTTCGGCGCTGCCCGGACCTTGAAGCGCAGGCTGTTGGGTAGTCGGGCGTTGCCGCCCCAGGAGGCGACCGAATGGTTGGTGACGGGGTAGCTGAGCCAATGACGGGCTTGAGGCCTCCCGTGATTGATTCCATTCTTGGTTGCTTTGTCATCAGCCAGAGCAGCGAGCGTGAGTTCGAAGTATGGCTTTTGCGTCCGCAAGCCTATCTTGATGATGGCAAGTTGCTTCATCACAGCCTTCCAGTCGTCGAAGGGCCGGGTTTGCCAGATCAGGGCCTTGTCGTCGCTGCCGAGGGTGTGCGGCCAGTCCAATTCGAGTGCCTGCTGCCAGGGCTGCAGCGGAACTTTGCCCACGAGCGCGGGTGTTCCCCGGACCGGTAGCAGGCTGAACGATCCCCAGCCGTTGCGGCTGCGGCCGCCGACGGTGCCGAAGCGGTCCATCAAGTAGAGCGCGTGCTCGATGAGTAGGGCGTGTTCGTGAGGGAAAGCGATTGAGAAGGTTGTTTGCTCGCCGGCCTGAATGGCGGCGTTGACCTTCTCGCCGAACTTCGTTCCCCCTCGTCCATCAAGTGGTCCGTATGCCAAGTAGGCGTGGGGACCAACCTTGTAGCCGCTCTTCTCTGCCTCGGGGTGGTCAACTTTGCCCTGTTCGATACCTTCCCAGCTCTTGAGCTTACCTACGCTCCACTGCGCAAGTCGCATCCGCACCAGACTCTTGCTGAAGTTGTTGTCCAGCCAGGCATTACCAAAAAGCCGCCCTTCCGTTTTCCGCAATGCTGCAACATCGGGCCGGAAACCCTTGCTAGCCGCATAGGCCACCCGCCACCACTGCCGCAGCAACGCTTTGAACGGTGGCGTGCGCCACTGGGCGTTCTGTTCCGCGTTGCCGAGAAACGCCGGCGTTGCGAAGCTCACCTGATATTCGAGTTCCTTCACGGATTCCTCCCTGGATTGCCGACCTGTCAGCCGAGGTGTTCGAGCTGAAAACGCCGCTCGCCGATGCGGGTCAAACGAAGCATTGCGCCTTCTTGTGCGCGGATGGCGCGGAACCAGCTTGCGAACGACTTGCGTGGCCCGATGCGCATGCCGCTCGCCTGACGGATGTCGGTGGTCACGGTCTCGCCATGGACTCGAATCTCCACAGGCGCACCCGGCTCTTTGCCGGGGCGGTCGCCCAGCCGCTCGATTGCGAAGAACGGGGTATCGCTCGCGCTGAAGTAGATGCGCCCGTTGCGCAGGCTGGCGCCGGTAAGGGTGGTTTCGCGGTAGGGATGCATTCGGGATTTCTGTGGTGTCATCGGGTTCTGAATTCTGCAGAACAATAAGCTTGATGTCATATTCGGCAAGCTTGCCGCCGCTCCTGCGGTCACTCCTCGCTCTCCAGCAGAGGCGTGTCATCGAGCTCCAGCGCCGGAATCGCCACCAGTCCCTGGCCAATGATGCCCTGCAGGGCGCCGTACATGCCGGTGGTGCTGCCGATCACGCGCTCGATCTGCTTCTCGCGCTCGGCCCAGTGCTTGGTCATGGCACGGCGCTCGCGGTCGAGCTGCTCGCGCATGGCGGTGAAGGCTTCGACGATGGCTTCGACGCGGTGGCGGAACTCGTCGCCGGCGAGATAGTTGTAGAGCATCTCCATCTTCTCGTTCTTGCCGCGGCTGGCGGCGCGGGCGAAAGCGACCTGCTGGAGTTGGTCGCGCAGTGCTACGGCCAGGGCGGGGTAGTGCGCGAGGTCGCAGACCCACACGCCGTTCATCTGGGCGAAACCACGCACACCCTCGGGCAGGGTGACCGAGACGAGAATGGCAAGCGCGGCGCTGGCCTGGCGCTGGTCGGCCTTGAGCTTTTCCAGCCACGCCGGCTGCCAGTGCTTGGTGTTCTTGACCTCCCAGATAAGGCTGCCGCAAGAGTTGAGGGAGGCGTCGCGCACCTCCTGGATGAGGTCGGCGCCGGTCATGCCTTTCGGCACGGGCCGGATGATGTCATGGGGAAACTGGCGTTCGAGGGCAGCCTGGATGTCGATCTCCAGCACCTCGCCCTGAAGTTCTTGTGAGCCTTGCTCGCTTTTGCGCTTCATCTCCTCGATGAGCTTTTTCAGGTCGTCGATCTGTTTGTCGCGCTCGGCGAGCTTGAGGGACTGCTCCTCGCCGATGAGTTGGCGCAGGCGCCTTTCCTCCTCGCCGCGGGCGTCGCGCACGCGGCGTTCCAGTTCAAGGTCCAGCTCCTGCTGCTTCTGCCGCAGCTCGTCCGCCTGGCGGGCGAGCTCCAGCTCACGCTTCTGGGCTTCGAGGGTCTTGGCCTGCTGCTCGGCCAGGCGACTCTTGAGCTGGTCCAGTTCCAGCGAGGATTCGCGCCGGGCCTGGCTCACCTGCTCTTCGATCATCGCCTTCGCATTGTCCTCGGCTTGGCGGCGCACGCACTCTTCGGTTTCCAGGCGCACCCGCTCGGCCAGGGTCTTGCCCTGTTCCTCCAGCTCCAGGGCGCGGCGCTTGAGTGCCAGCTCTCGGGCCTCGACTTCGCGGGCATGGCGGGTCTGCTCTGCCAGTTGCTTGTTCAGGGCCTCGATCTGGATTTGCTGCTCGCCGCGGGCGCGGGTTTCTGCTTCCTGGGCGGCGGCTTTCAGGCGCACGTCAAAGTCGGCCTTCAAGCGCGCTTCCAGTTGGCCCGAGAGCTGCGCGGTGAGGGCCTCGGTCAGCGGGATGACGTGGCCGCAATTGGGACAGGTTAGGGTCGTATCGCTCATGAGGTGAATTCGTTGAGTGCTTGGCGGGAAAGGGCTCCGGTGCGTTTCATCGACCAGGCCTCAGTTGCGGATGACAACCTGTTCGGCATTCAGGGGCAGGAAGTATCTGGCTATGCCATCTTCCCGGTTACGCGCAATCAGATAGCGACGGCTGGCGGACTTGCCGAGAACGTCCTCGATGGCGGCGTTGATGCGCGACTTGTGGGGCTCGAAGTATTTGCCGAGTTTGATCGGCTTGTCCTCGCGCCAACTCAGTGCATTCTCAATGCGTCCGTAGTCGCCGCCCATAGGGTTCATGACCTGCTTTGCCGTGGCGAGAAAGTCGTGGGCGGCCTGCTGGCTGCTCCAGTCGATGCCCTCCTTCCCCGACTGCGTGTGCCGGGCAAGCCAAAGCAGCATGGCAAATTCCGTGGGGCTCAGGGCGACGGGCTGGCCGTCCATCCAAGTGCGTTGAGCACCAACCTCCAGCAACAGCTCCGGCGGCTTCAGCGCGCGGTTGGCGGCGGCGACGATCTCGGTAAGGCTGGCGGACTCGCGGAGGAAGCGGTGCGGCAGTTCGTCGCGCAAGCGCACCAGCGGAATCTCGGCAAGCGTCACCTGGGCGTCGACGGTGTCGGCGAGCTTGTTATCGCGAGTAGTGATGACGCGGCTATAGGGCGTGGGATAGAAGAAGTCCCAGCTCGATTCGAAGGGCTCGGACACCAGGACATGGGACAGGCGATCCTGGGAGCGTCCGTAGAGCGACAATGCATAGCCCAGATAGAAGCCCATGGTCTTGCGACCCCCGGCAATCGACGCATGGAGTGCGCAGTTGGGATCGCTGGTGAATAGCCGCACCTTGTCGGTGATAAAGTCGGCGGCGGCCTGATTGTCTTGCGGGGTGCGGATGTCGTCCATAGGTTCCCCGCTGGCATTGCGCATGACGTGGATGTGGCGACGGTCGAACGTGATGCCCGGCAGGTGGTAATCCTCGCAGAGCCTGTGAAACCACCCGAGGTCGTCGCTGAGCAGCGAAAGCTCGGCGCGCCGTGAGCCCTCGGCACTGGTGATCAGATGGATTTCGGTCGGAACGAATGGCGCGCCGGGGTAGGCGGCCAGCGCGTAGAGTGTTTCCGTGACAATTTGCGGCGTCAGGCCGCAGACGGCCAGCAGAATGCGGCACCGGTATTCCGTGGGCTGGCTTGGCAGCGGGGGTGTGACAGCATCGGCATCCATGTGGGTCAGTTTACGGACTATGCCCGTCGGTGGTTGCCCTGGCAAGCTTGCCGTGGGTGCCCGCTTGGCACGTGCGCAACACCTGCTTTATCGGTTTTGGGGGCAGGTCCGGCCAAGCGCCAGCCATGCCAGCGCCGCGCCGGTCAGGGCCGCGGGCAGCAGCGAGCCGTAGTTCAGCAGGGTCCAGCCCTGGGTCGTGACGAGCACGCCCGAGGCCAGCGAGCTCAGCGCCAGCGTGGCGAACACGAAGAAGTTCAGCGCGCCCTGGGCCCGGTCTTTTTCCTCGGGCGCATAGGCCTCAAGCGACAGCGTCGTGCTGCCGGTGAACAGGAAGTTCCAGCCCAGGCCCAGCAGGAACAGCGCGAGCAGGAACTGGTGCAGGTCCGTGCCGGACAGGGCGATCGCGATGCACAGCGCATTGAGCGCCACGCCCGCGCCCATGATGGGCAGCGGGCCGAAGCGCTTGATCAGATGGCCGGTGACGAAGCCCGGCGCGAACATGCCGATCACATGCCATTCGAGCACCAGCGCGGCATCCGAAAACGGCAGGCCGCATTGCTGCATCGCGATCGGCGTGGCCGCCATCAACAGGTTCATCACGCCAAAGCCCAGCGCTCCGCTGGCAGCCGAAACGATGAAGACCGGCTGGCGCATGATCTCGCCTAGCGGCCGGCCGCCTTGAGATGCGTGTTTCGCAGGCGGCGGCGGGAACTCGATCAGGGCCAGCATGGCTATCGACAGCAGGGCCACGGCCGCCAGCGCGAGGTAGGCGCCGGCGAACGGCACCTCGTACAGGCCGCGCGTGCGCGCCGCCAGATTCGGGCCCAGCACGGCGCCGAGCAACCCGCCGGCCATCACCAGCGACACCGCTTTCTCGCGCGCCGGCGGCGCCACCAGTTCGGCCGCGGCAAAGCGGTAGAGCTGGGCGTTGGCGTTGTAGTAGCCGGCGATGACGGTGGCGGCGCACAGCAGCAAGAAATCGCGGCTGATGGCCGCATAGGCACACAACAGGGCCGAGCCCAGCGCGACGGCCAGACCGAGCTGGAACGAGGTCTTGCGGCCCCAGCGCATCTGCATGCGCGCGACCAGGCCGGTGGACAGCGCGCCGCCGACCACATAGCCCATCACCGGCAGCGTCGCCATCCAGCCCAGCGGCGCCAGGCTCAGGCCGACCAGGCCGTTGATCGCGATGAAGGTGACGTTGTTCGTGAGGAACAGGCCTTGGCAGATGGCGAGCAGCCAGAGGTTTTTATTCATTGGGCTTCATGGCTGCAGGGTCAGCGCCGCCAGGGCAGCGATCGGCGCGGTCTCGGCCCGCAGCACGCGGGGGCCCAGGCTCACGGGGACGAAGCCGCCGGCCAGGGCGGCCTCTTCTTCGGCCGGGCTCAACCCGCCCTCGGGGCCGTTGAGCAGGGTCACGGCGCCGGTGGCCGGCAAGGCCTGCGACAGGGCCAGGCTGGCGGGGCGCAGCGACAGCAGCAGGCGCGCCCCGGGGGTGTCGGCGGCTTGGGCCCGAAGCGAGGCGGCCCAGTCGGCGAAGTCCAGCAGCTCGTGGATCACCGGCACGCGGTTGCGCCCGCACTGCTCGCAGGCGGCGATGGCAATGCCGCGCCAGTGCGCGATCTTTTTATCGGCGCGTTCGCCCTTGAGCCTGAGCACGCTGCGCGCGGCGGTCACCGGCTGGATCGAGGCCACGCCGAGTTCGGTCGCCTTCTCGACCAGCCAGTCCATGCGCTCGTTGGCCGGCATGCCGACCACCAGATGCGCGGCGCGCTCGGTTTCGCGCTCGATGGGGTCGTGCGCGATCACGCGCACCGAGACTGAGCTGCGGCCCATGCGCTCTATGCGGGCGTCATACTCGCCGCCCTCGCCGTTGAACAGCGTGATCGCCTCGCCCGGTTGCAGGCGCAGCACCTGCACGTGGCGGGCGGCACCGGGGGGTAGTTCCAGCAGCGCGCCGGTGGCCAGCGGGGAGGGGCAGTGAAAGCGCGGCATCCGGTGATTTGCTATCTTTTTGGTAGCGGCTCATGCCCTGTGCGAATGGGCTGTGGCCGTGTTTTGTTTGCACGCGCGCTAGATCCGGCCAAACGCGTAGCCGCTGGCGGCCTGCGTGCCCTCGACCTCCTCGACCAGGCGCAGCAGCGGTGTCAGCTCGCGGTAGCGGCTGGCGGTGGCGCGTATGTAGGCGATGAAGCGCGGCGTGTCGGCCAGGTATTTGGGCTTGCCGTCGCGCAGCGTCAGGCGCGCGAAGATGCCGGCGACCTTGAGGTGGCGCTGCAGACCCATCCATTCGACGCCGCGGTAGAACTCGCCGAAATCCGCGTCCACCGGCAGCCCGGCCTCGAGCGCCTTCTGCCAGTAGCGCACGGTGATGTCGAGCACGAACTCCTCGTCCCAGCTCAGGAAGGCGTCGCGCATCAGGCTCGCGATATCGTAGGTGATGGGGCCGTAGACCGCGTCCTGGAAGTCCAGGATGCCCAGGCGCGAATCGCTGCCGATCATCAAATTTCTGGGCATGAAGTCGCGGTGCACATAGACGCTGGGCGCGGCGAGGTTGCGCTCGACGATGAGCTTGAAGGTGCTGTCCAGCGTCTCGCGCAGGCGGCCCTCTACCGCCACGCCGCGGTGTCTGGCCAGATACCAGTCGGGAAAGAGAGCCAACTCGCGTTGCAGCAAGGCCTCGTCATAGGGCGGCAGCACGCCCGGCCGCGAGGCCCGCTGCCAGTCGACCAGTGCGTCGACCGCCTGCAGGTACAGGCCGTGGCTGGCTTGGGGCTGGTCGGGCTGGACGACCTCCAGCATGGTCCGGGTTCCGAGGTCGGACATCAGCATGAAGCCCTGGTCCTGGTCCCAGGCCAGGATGGTCGGCACCCTCAGGCCCGCATCGACCAACAGGCCGGCCACCTTGACGAACGGCCGGCAGTCTTCGTGGGCCGGCGGCGCGTCCATGATGATGCGGCTGCCGCCGGGGGCCGCGTCGATTCGGAAATAGCGGCGAAAGCTCGCATCGGCCGAGGCCGGTCGCAGGCTGGCGGGCTCAAGGGCATGGCTGGCGGCCAGCTGGGCCAGCCAGGCCTGGAACGCGGCCTCGCGCTGTGGCTCGGGCCAGGCGATGCCATGGCTGGCGCCGGTGGCGGGGGCTTCGGGCAGGGGGGAGGGAACGGATGGGCTCATGGATAATCCATTCTACAAACCCGGTCTGCCCCGCGCGGCGGGAGGGGGCCCTTGACCAGACCGACCGATATCCCGATTCACCCCAGCGATGGATGCCTTGACCGATGCATGACTTGAAACGCCAGGCGTCCCGCTATCGTTTTGTGCGCAGACCGGTGGCCCTGGTGGCCTGGGCCTTGCTGCACGGCGCGCTGGCCCAGGCCCAGGCGTCGGATGCCGAGGCGCCGCCGCCCGCGCTCAAGCCCAGCCCGCTGCTGCAGGAGAAGATGGACGACGAGCAGCGCAAGCAACTGCCGACCTTCGTGTTCGGCGAGCGCGCCTCGGGCCGCCCCGACCTGGAGACCGTGGTCGAAGGCAACGCCGAGCTGCGCCGCGGCGACACCGTGATCCGCGCCGACCGGCTCGAGTACTACCAGCCCGGCGATCTGGCCAAGGCCCGCGGCAACGTGAGGATCAACCGCGCAGGCAATGTCTACGAGGGCTCGGAGCTGGAGCTCAAGGTCGATTCGTTCGAGGGCTTCTTCAACGAAACCCGCTACCGCCTGCTCAAGAACGACGCCTATGGCGAGGCCGACCGCATCGACTTCATCGACGACAAGCGCGCCATCGTGCGCAACGCAAGCTACACGACCTGCCAGCGCCGGCCCGGCCCGAGCTGGATGCCCGACTGGATCCTGCGCGCCAGCAGCTTGCGCATCGACACCGAGGAAGACGTGGGCCAGGCCGAGGGCGCGCTGCTGAGTTTCAAGGGCGTGCCCGTGCTGCCCATCCCCGCCTTCAGCTTCCCGCTGAGCGACGCGCGCAAGTCGGGCGTGCTGCCGCCCACCATAGGCCTGGACAATGTCAACGGCGTCGAGCTGACCCTGCCCTATTACTGGAACATCGCGCCCAACCGCGACGCCACCTTCTACCCGACCCTGATGAGCAAGCGCGGCATCGACCTGGGCGGCGAATTCCGCTATCTGGAGCGGGCCTACGCCGGCCAGCTGCGCGCCGACTACATGCCCGGCGACCGCCTGCGCGAGCGCGACCGCTGGGGCTTCGCCGCCACGCACGCCGGCACGCTGGACAGCGGCATAGCCGCGATCGGCGCGCTGGGCCTCAGCGTGAACCTGAACCGGGTCAGCGACGACAACTACTGGCGCGATTTCACGCGCTCCAGCGCCTCGCTGACCCAGCGCCTGCTGCCCAACGACGTGCTGCTCAGCTGGGCGCGCGGCAATTTTTCGAGCACGCTGCGCACGCTCAAATGGCAGACGCTGCAGGACGTGAGCGCGCCCATCACGCCGCCCTACGACCGGCTACCGCAGCTGGCGGCGCGCTATGCGCGCTTCGCCGTGGGCGGCTTCGACTTCTCGCTCGACGGCGACTACACGCAGTTCGAGGCCGAACGCCGGCTGACCGGCCAGCCCAATGCCCAGCGCAGCTTCGCGCTGGCGCAGCTCAGCCGCCCTTGGCAGACGCCGGGCTGGTTCATCACGCCGAAGCTGCAGCTGCACGCGACCCGCTACCAGTTCGATGCGGCGCTGAGCAGCGGCGCGACGACCGCCAGCCGCGTCGTGCCGACCTTCAGCCTGGACAGCGGCCTGGTGTTCGAGCGCGACGCCAGCTTCTTCGGCCGCGGCTTTCGCCAGACGCTGGAGCCGCGCGCGTTCTATGTCTACACGCCGTTTCGCGACCAGAGCCTGCTGCCCAACTACGACTCGGCCGCCAACGACTTCAACTTCGCGACCGTCTACACCGAGAACGCCTTTGGCGGCCACGACCGCATCGCCGACAACAACCTGCTGACCCTGGGCGTCACGACCCGGCTGCTGGAACCCGAGACCGGGGCCGAGGCCGCGCGCTTTGGCCTGGCCCAGCGCCTGCGCTTCAAGGACCAGAACGTCACCCTGCCCGGCGGCACGCCGGTCAGCGAGCGCCTGAGCGACCTGCTGCTGGGCGCCGCGATCAACTGGACGCCGCAGTGGACGCTGGACTCGACCGTGCAGTACAACCCGAAGACGAATGAGTCGATCCGCACCACGATCGGCGGGCGCTACCATCCGGGCAATTACCGTCTGCTCAACGCCGCCTACCGGCTGCAGCGCAGCCAGAGCGAACAGCTCGACGTGGGCTGGCAATGGCCGATCAACGACCTCTGGGGCACCAAGGACGAGATTCTTCGGCCCGGCCAGGGGCTGGGCGAAGGCCGCTGGTACAGCGTGGGCCGCCTGAACTACAGCATCAAGGACCGCAAGCTGATCGATACCATCGTCGGCCTGGAGTACGATGCCGGCTGCTGGCTGGCGCGCATCGTGCTGGAGCGGCTGCAAAGCAGTGTCTCCACCTCGAACAAGCGCGTGCTGTTCCAGCTCGAGTTCGTGGGCTTCACGCGCGTCGGCTCCAGCCCGCTGAGAACCCTCAGGGACCATATTCCGCGCTACCAGTTCCTGCGCGAGCAGACCACCACGCCCAGCCGTTTCAGCAACTACGACTAGGTCGGGACCCCTTTGCCCGACTGTTCCCATCATGATCCAACGCGTTTCCGTCCTGACCCTGGCCTGCCTGAGCTGCTGGCTGGCCCTGAGCGCCCAGGCCCAAGGCCTGCGTACCTCGCCCCAGCTCGGTGCGGGCCAGGGCGCCCTGCGCGCGCCCGCCAGCCAGCGCCTGGCCGACTACATCGTGGCCGTGGTCAATTCCGAGCCCATCACCAACAACGAGGTGCGCGCGCGCCTGGTGCGCGTGGAGCAGCAGCTGGCCCAGCAGGGCGCGGCCCTGCCCCCGCGCGAGGAGCTCACGCGCCAGGTGCTGGAGCGCCTGATCAGCGAAAAGGCCCAGCTGCAGCTGGCCCGCGAATCCGGCATCCGTGTCGAGGAGGGTACGATAGACCAAGCCGAGCAGACCGTGGCGCGGCAAAACCAGATGGACGTGACCGAGCTGCGGCGCAAGCTCGCGGCCGAGGGCACGCCGCTGAGCCAGTTCCGCGAGGAGCTGCGCAACCAGGTCCTGCTGCAGCGGCTGCGCGATCGCGAGCTCGAGCCGCGCGTGAAGGTGAGCGACCTCGATGTGGACCAGTTCATCCGCGAGCAGCAGGGCAGCACCGACCTGGCCACGCTGGAGATCAATCTCGGCCATGTGCTGGTGCTGGTGCCCGAAAACGCGAGCCCGGCCCAGGTCACGGCCCTGCAGGCGCGGGCCCAGCGCGTGGCCGAGCGGGCCCGCGCCGGTGAGGATTTCGCCGCCCTGGCGCGCGAGTTTTCCGACGCGGCCGAGGGCCGCCGCGGCGGCCAGCTGGGCCTGCGCAATGCCCAGCGCTACCCCGAGCTGTTTGTCGAGTCCACCGTGAACCTGCGGGTCGGCGATATCGCCGGGCCGCTGCGCTCGGCCGCCGGCTTTCACGTGCTCAAGGTGCTGGAGAAGCAGCAGGCCGGCCTGCCGGGTGTCACGGTCACGCAAAGCCATGCGCGCCACATCCTGCTGCGCCTGGGGCCAAGGCTCAGCGAATCGGCCGCGATCGAGCGGCTGGCCGACATGAGGCGCCGCCTGCAGGCCGGCCGGGCCGACTTTGCGGCGCTGGCGCGCGACAACTCGCAGGACGGCAGCGCCCGCGACGGCGGCGACCTGGGCTGGGCCAACCCCGGCCAGTTCGTGCCCGAATTCGAGGAGGTCATGAACGGCCTGAGCCCGGGCCAGATCAGCGAGCCCCTGATCTCGCGCTTTGGCGTGCACCTGATCCAGTTGCTGGAGCGGCGCACGGCCACGCTGAGCCAGCGCGAGCAGCGCGACCTCGCGCGCAACCTGGTGCGCGAGAAAAAGCTCGACGAGGCCTACGCGACTTGGGCGCAGGAGGTGCGCGGGCGCGCCTACGTCGAATTCCGCGAAGCGCCGCAGTGAAGGCCCACATTCCCCGTAAGCGTTTCGGCCAGCATTTCCTGGCTGATCAGGCCATCATCGAGGCCATCGTGCGCGAGATCGACCCGCGGCCGGGGCAGGACATGGTCGAGATCGGCCCCGGCTTGGCGGCCCTGACCCAGCCCCTGGTCGAGCGCCTGGGCCGGCTCACCGTGATCGAGCTCGACCGCGACCTGGCCCAGCGCCTGCGCGCCCACCCGCAGCTCTCGGTCATCGAGTCCGATGTGCTGAAAGTCGACGTCGCCCAGCTGGCGCGGGCGCTCGGCGCTATAAAAATAAGAGTCGTCGGCAACCTGCCCTACAACATCTCCACGCCCATCCTGTTCCACCTGCTGGACCAGGTCGAGGTGATCGAGGACCAGCACTTCATGCTGCAAAAGGAAGTGATAGACCGCATGGTGGCACAGCCCGCCACCGCCGACTACGGGCGGCTGTCGGTCATGCTGCAGTGGCGCTACGCGATGGACGATGTGCTGTTCGTGCCGCCCGAAAGCTTCGAGCCGCCGCCGCGTGTCGACAGCGCGGTCGTGCGCATGGTGCCGCACGCTCAGCCGGCCGCGGTCGACCCGAAGCGTCTGAGCGAGCTGGTGCAGGTCGCCTTCAGCCAGCGCCGCAAGCTGCTGCGCCACACGCTGGGCCGGTGGCTCGAGGCCCAAGCCTATGGCGGCGACTTCGATCTGCATCGCCGCGCCGAGGAAGTGCCGGTGGCCGAGTACCTGGCGTTGGCTTCTGAAATGACCAATGACGGATGACAGCGGCGCCATCATCCGTCATTGGTCATGAAAGCCGCGCAGCGGCAAAGTCATGGCGCGTCAGCGCCGTGTCATCTCTCAGGCCGCTGCGAGCCAATACCCCGCGTTGAACGGGCTGCTCATGCGCAGCGCCAGCGGGGAGATGTCGACCAGCAGGTCGGTCGGCATTTTTTCACCGGATTCGGTGGTCAGGTCGATGCCGGCAACGGCCTCGGTGCTTTGAGCCTCGTTCGCCCGTTCTGCTTGGCTGGTGTGTGCAGAACGGGCTACAGAAAAGAATAGAAGCACCTGAACGGTATTTTCCGGTCTCCCCAGTAGTCGGCGGCATCGCGGAAGATGTCGAGCAGCTGCTCGCGTGCCTCCTTGTCGAACTTGGCGTGAGCCGGAATCTGCTCCAGCACCACGATGAAGCCGGGCTGCGGGCCCGACTTGTGCAGCGGATCGGTCATGCAGTCGTACAGCGCGTCGAAGTTCTTGCCGAAATGCGACGGGAAGGTGAACTGCGCGGCAATCATGTCCAGCACGTCCTGCTTGGACTGGGCGTTGGCCAGGTTGGCGTACAAAAAGTGGTGACCCAGGCCCTGGGCCGCATCCTGCAGATCCTGCACCCGGAAGGCGCGGATCGACTGCACGATGTTGGTTCTGACACCACGCAGTGGTGTTTCAAGTTCTTTACGAAGTGGCGTATCCATCTCCGCTTCTCTTTCTATAGTCAAACAATTCATTCCGGCCCCACTCGCCGGTCCACATGGGGGGCGTTACTGGACAGCTACTCGACCACGCGGCGAAAGCTCGCGTAATGGTCGCTGGTGTAGTAACAGGCGTCCGGCGTTCGGGGTTGACCGCCGCACACCAGGCGCCGGGCTCCCCGGTCGCGCGAACCTGGCGTTTTCACGGTGTACTCGCGGTAGTAGCCACGTGTCTGGGCCGGAAGCAGGCGCTCGCGGTTGCCAAAGACGCTGCCGTCCTTGTCGAACGGGAAGGGCCCGCCACGAAGGATCAGCTGATACGTTTCGCGCCCCTGTTTGGGCAACTCGGCGACCGTGATGGTTGCCGTGTTGTCAGTGGGCCCAGGGTTCCTGGCATGCACCAAGCTGGGGCCCGCCAAAGTCGCTACCAGTAAAACGCAAGCAAGTCCCAACTTACTTGCCTTGGTGGCTGCGGCTCGCAACATCAAATACACCTTTCGCAAACTCCGGGTTTACCCGGAATTTCAAGGCGCTAGTGTGACGCAACTACCACAAAAAAGCAAGAGCATGCCCAAAATTTGGGCATGCTCTTGCCGGTTTTGTCGCCTCTAATGTAAGTGCTTGCTGTCCGGAGCGGGCTCAGCGAGCCGCGTTCGCGTCGGCCACGGTCAGGGCCGTCATGTTGACGATACGGCGCACCGTGGTGCTGGCTGTCAGGATATGGACCGGTTTGGCCGCGCCCAGCAGCACCGGGCCGATCGCGATGTTGCCGCCCGCCGCGGTTTTGAGCAGGTTGTAGGAAATATTGGCGGCATCGATGTTGGGCAGCACCAACAGGTTGGCGTCGCCGGCCAGCGTGCTGTTGGGCATCAGGGCTTGGCGCGACTTGCCGTCCAGCGCCACATCACCGTGCATTTCGCCGTCGACTTCGAGCCAGGGGGCCTGGGCGCGCAGCAGCTCCAGGGTCTGGCGCATCTTGACGGCGCTGGGCTGGTTGCTGCTGCCGAAGTTGGAGTGCGACAGCAGGGCCGCCTTGGGCTGGATGCCAAAGCGCATCATCTCCTCGGCCGCCATGACCGTGATCTCGGCCAGCTGCTCGGCCGTCGGGTCGTAGTTCACATGGGTGTCGACCAGGAACACCTGGCGGTCGGGCAGCAGCAGGCCGTTCATGCAGGCATAGGTGTTGACGCCGGCGCGTCGGCCTATGACCTGGTCGATGTAGTTCAGGTGCATCGCGGTGTTGCCCCAAGTGCCCACGATCATGCCGTCGACCTCGCCCTTGTAGAGCAGCATCGCGCCTATCAGCGAGAGCCGGCGGCGCATCTCGATCTTGGCCATTTGCGCCGTGATGCCCTTGCGCTCGGTCATGCGGTGATAGGTCTGCCAGAAGTCGCGGTAGCGGTGGTCCCATTCGACGTTGACGATGTCGTAGTCCAGGTCCTCCTTCAGGCGCAGGCCGAACTTTTCGATGCGCTGGGCAATGATGGCCGGCCGTCCGATCAGCGTGGGCCGCGCCAGGCCTTCGTCGACCACGATCTGCGCGGCGCGCAGCACGCGCTCTTCCTCGCCCTCGCAGTAGGCCACACGCTTCTTCTGGGCGGCCTTGGCCGCCGTGAAGATCGGCTTCATGGCCGTGCCCGAGGCATAGACGAAGCTCTGCAGCTTGTCGCGGTAGGCGGGCAGGTCGGCGATCGGGCGCAGGGCCACGCCGCTGTCGGCCGCTGCCTGGGCCACAGCCGGCGCGATCTTGATCATCAGGCGCGGATCGAAGGGCTTGGGAATCAGGTATTCGGGGCCGAAGGCCAGCTTCTCGCCGGCGTAGGCGGCGGCCACGACCTCGCTTTGCTCGGCCTGGGCCAGCTCGGCGATCGCGTGCACCGCCGCGATTTCCATCTCGACCGTGATCGTGGTCGCGCCCGCGTCGAGCGCGCCGCGGAAGATATAGGGGAAGCACAGGACGTTGTTGACCTGGTTCGGGTAGTCGGTGCGGCCGGTGGCCATGATCGCGTCGTCGCGCACGGCCTTGACCTCCTCCGGCAGGATTTCCGGGTTCGGGTTGGCCAGCGCCAGAATCAGGGGGTTCTTGGCCATCCTGGCGACCATCTCGGGCTTGAGCACGCCGCCGGCCGACAGGCCCAGGAAGATGTCGGCGCCCTCGATCACCTCGCCCAGCGTGCGGGCCGAGGTGTTCTGCGCGAACTGGATCTTGTCCTCATCCATCAGCTCCTTGCGGCCTTCATAGACCACACCGGCCAGGTCGGTCACAAAGATGTTCTGGCGCGGAATCCCGAGCTTGACCAGCAGGCCCAGGCAGGCCAGCGCGGCCGCGCCCGCGCCCGAGGTCACGAGCTTGACGTTTTTCAGGTCCTTGTCGACCACCTTCAGGCCGTTGAGGATGGCGGCGCCGACCACGATGGCCGTGCCGTGCTGGTCGTCGTGGAAGACCGGAATCTTCATGCGCTCGCGCAGCTTGCGCTCCACATAGAAGCAGTCCGGCGCCTTGATGTCTTCGAGGTTGATGCCGCCGAAGGTCGGCTCCAGCGCCGCGATCACGTCGACCAGCTTGTCGACGTCTTTCTCGTTGACCTCGATGTCGAACACGTCGATGCCGGCGAATTTCTTGAACAGCACGCCCTTGCCTTCCATCACCGGCTTGGACGCCAGCGGGCCGATGTCGCCCAGGCCCAGCACCGCCGTGCCATTGGTGATCACGGCCACCAGGTTGCCGCGGCTGGTGTACTTGAACGCCGCGTTCGGGTCCTTGACGATTTCCTCGCAGGGCGCGGCTACCCCCGGTGAATAGGCCAGTGCCAGGTCGCGCTGGTTGATCAGCTGCTTGGTGGCGGCGATCGCAATCTTGCCGGGCTTGGGAATTTCGTGGTATTTGAGGGCGGCTTTGCGCAGTTCGGCGCGTTTTTCTTCTGAGCTCACCGTGGCGTTCGAGGACATCAAAGGTCTCCTGCAATCATCGGGCCGGCACACCGTTGGCCAGCCGTCAGCCTTTGTAAGGGTCTGCGATTGTAGACCTGCGCAGGGGAAAACCCTAGTAAGGGAATCTGCGTAAAAGGGTCGTTTGGTTTTGACTTATTAGCAAAAATGCAGAGCCGCCATAGGCGCATGTTGGAGCTCAGATCAATGAAATCAATCCATTCCTTGCTTGCAATTGCCCTTTTATCAGCCTGCGCGATGACAGCGTCGGCGCAGCATGGCGAGTCCGTGGCTCCCGAGCCGGCAAGTCCTGCGCTGCTCGAGCACTTCTACCGGGAGATCCAGAAATGGGACACAGGCTTGCCGACCACGCCCGGCGCGTCAGCCAGTATGAGTCAGGCGATGCGGGAATCGGAGTTCATGACCACGAGGAACCAACTGCGGCAGATCGGTGTCAAGGCGTGGCCGCTGTCTCCGCGCGTTGCCGATCTCCTGCTGCGTACCGAGCGCAACCAGTACAACCTGGCCTGGATCCTGACCGACATGACGCCTGAGTCGCCGGCCACGCCCGAAACGGTAGCTGCGTTGACGTCCAAATACCAGACCGCCAACGCCGCCGACCGTCTGGTCGCGCTGGCGCAGCTGGGGAAGACGCGGCATCTTGCCGCGGTACCACTTCTCAGATCGGCCGCGACCGCCGATGAGCCGGTGGTTCGCCTCGTCGCGTACATCGCGCTGGCGTATGCCGGCAACGCCGATCCCGAGGCCGCTGCGGCTGCCTTGGGTGCCGGCCTGACGGACAGGGAAAAACACGCTCGTACCGGTGCCGTCAATTCCCTGCGCCTGCTGGGCGTCAAAGCGCAATCCGCCGCGCCCGCGCTCGGAGAGTACTTGAAGACACGCGACAACGTTTTCCAGGCCACCGCCGCATTGAAAGTCATGCCCCTGTCTTATCTGCGGCCGCGCAAGCCGGAGCTCGAAAGCATCCTGGCCGAATCCAGATTAACCGAGTTTCAGAAGCGCGATACGGTCGAAATCCTGATGCGCCTCGAATCGGAGAAGTAAACCGTGGCCGGAATCAGGCCGCAAGTCTGGATGCCTGCTCAGCCCGCCTCGCGGTTTGCGGGCCGGTCAGTACAAATCCGTGCTGGCGGCCTTCGGCGCCTACAAACTGCCACAGGCCAGCTTCGGGGCTGTTCCACTGACCCATCTGCCCCGGTGCCGGTGGGGCCACCACCACGGGCAGGGCCGGGGTCTTGATGGCGACCGGCATCAGCGGGAAGGCCAGTTCGGCCGGCTGGCCCGCGAGGTTGGCGGCCAGCACCTTGGCCGCGTTCATGATCGGCATCACATAGGGCAAGGTGCGGTGCTCGGCCGAGGCGTACTGCGCGCAGTCGCCCAGCGCGTAGATGTGTTCAGCACTGGTCTGCAGCCGGCCATCGACCACGATGCCGCGTTCGCAGACGAGGCCGGCGGCTTGCGCCAGCGTCGTGTCCGCTCTCAAACCGATGGCGCTCAGCACCGCATCGGCCCCGAGGACCGTGCCATCGGACAGGGTGGCCCGGAGCCCGTCAGCGTCGCGCCCGACGGCCTGGACCGTGGAACGGAAGTGCCAGGCCACGCCCAGCGCCGCCAGCGCGTCGCGTAGCTGCGTGCTCGCGTCCTCGGGAAGCAGGGCCGCCAGCGGCCGGGCCGACGGGTCGACCACGCTGACGCTGTGGCCGGCGGCGGCCAGGTCGTTGGCGAATTCGCAGCCGATCAGGCCGGCGCCCATGATGAGCACGCGGGAGCCGGGCCGCAGCTGCTGGTGCAAGGCGGCGAAGTCATCCAGCGAATTGACCGACAGCACCCGCTCGGCGGCGTCGCCTTGCAGCGGCACGCGGATCGGCTGGGCGCCGGTGGCCAGCACCAGCGCGCGGTAGCCGAGCTCGCCCTTGGAGCTGCTCACGGTCCGTGCCAGCGGGTCGAGCGCCACCACCCGCGTGCGTTGCAGCAGCGTCACGTTCAGCGTTTCCACCATCTTGGCGGCCGGCGTGGTCACCAGCTGGGCCGGCGCCAAGCGCCGCGCGAAGGCGTTGGACAACGAGGGCTTGGCATAGAAGTCGCCGCTGTCGGCCGTGATCATCAGCATCGGGGTGCGACTGTCGAGCTTGCGGAATTCGCGCGCCGTGGTCCAGCCGGCCAGGCCTGCGCCAAGGATGACAAGAGGTTCTTGCATGGGTCTTTTCGGTCGTTCTGAGCGGCAGGCGAGGAATTGCCAGCGCTGCCGGAGATCCTTCGCCTGGCTCAGGATGACAGAGCTCTCAAATCTCGACGACTTCGAAGTCGGCCTTGGCCACGCCGCAGTCGGGGCAGGCCCAGCTCTCGGGCACGTCGGCCCAGCGCGTGCCGGGGGCGATGCCATCTTCGGGGCGGCCGCTGGCCTCGTCGTAGACAAAGCCGCACACGATGCAGAGGTAGGTTTTCATGAGGGTTTCTCCAGTTTTCAAGTCAATGGGGCTGGCAGGCGTTCAGGCCGCCAGCGCCAGCCTGTCGAGCTGGGCCTGGTAATGGGCGGCGTGACGCTGCTCGACCTTGGCCAGCGCGGCAAAGCGCTTCTGGGCCTTTTCCAGCGTGGCCCGGAACTGCGCCGCATGGACCCTGGACTCCTCGATCTGCTCGTCGATCTCGGCCACGGCCGCGGCGTTGCCCTCGGCTTCGGCCGTTGCGCGAAAGCCCGGGTACATCTCGGTGTACTCGTAGGTCTCGCCCGCGATCGCGATCTGCAGCGCCTTGGCCGGCGTCATCGTGGCCCTGGGGTAGAGCAGGTCGAGGTGGCCGAAGGCGTGCATCACCTCCTGCTCGGCCGTGGCCTCGAAGCTGCGGGCCGTGTCCTCGTCGCCCATCTCGCGCGCCAGCCTGGCGAAATAGCGGTACTTGATATGGGCCATCGACTCGCCGGCGAAGGCGGCTTCGAGGTTGGCCAGGGTCTTGATCTCGGGGCGTTGTTGCGGGGTCATGGTGGGCTCCTGTCGGTGGTGGTGATCAATGGATTGAAGTTTTCAATCGCAACAGGAAGAATGATAGAGACGTTAGATAGCAAAGACAAATTGAAATTTGCTAATTGATTGATAGAAGCTATTTTCAACCCCGGCCGCCGACCTAGGGAAACTACCAGGGTTATTGTTGACAACGTTGTTGACACTAATGTTGCCGAGTTTCTATACTGAGACCCAGTCGTCATGGATCCCTGCCTCCCGCGCATGCGTGCATCCCATGACCTACGACCGGGCCGCAGCGTGCTGGAGCAGGCGCTGCGGGCCGCCACATCAAAGAATCGAGGCATTCACCATGACCCTGTCAACAACCCTCGGGGCCGGGACGGCCCAGCCGCCGCAAAGCGAGGTCGACGCGACCTACAGCAAGATCACCTGGCGCCTGATCCCCTTCCTGGCTTTCCTGTGGCTGCTGGCCTGGATCGACCGCGTCAACGTCGGCTATGTCAAGCTCACCATGCTCGACGAGCTCAAGTGGAGCGAGTCGGTCTACGGCCTGGGCGCCGGGATCTTCTTTCTCGGCTACTTCTTCTTCGAGATCCCGAGCAACCTGATGCTGCAGAAAATCGGGGCCAAGAAAACCCTGATGCGCATCACCCTGGGCTGGGGCGCGACCTGCGTGGCGATGATGTTCGCCAGGACGCCCGAAGTGTTCTACGTGCTGCGCTTCATCATGGGCGCCTTCGAAGCCGGCTTCCTGCCGGGCGTGATCGTCTACCTGACCTACTGGTATCCCAGCGGCCGACGCGCCAAGGTGCTCAGCCTGATCACGGCCGCCTCGGCGCTGTCGAGCGTGGTGGGCGGCCCGCTGGCCGGCAACATCCTGAACCTGATGGGCGGCGTCGGCGGCCTGTCGAGCTGGCAGTGGGTGTTCCTGATCGAAGGCACGCCGACCGTGCTGGCCGGCATCTTCACCTTCTTCTACCTGACCGACCGCCCGCAGGAAGCCAAATGGCTGAGCGCGCGCGAAAAACAGCTGGTGGCGGCCGAACTCGAGCGCGACCACAAGGCGCTGGGCGAGCGTGAGCACAGCGTGCTGGCCGCGCTCAAGGATTCGCGCCTGTGGCTGTTCGTGCTGGTCTATTTCTGCATCGTCGCGGCCAACGCGACCCTGAACTTCTACGGCCCGAGCATCGTCAAGGAGCTGGGCTATACCAACCCCGCCACCATCGGCTGGATCATGTCGGGCGCCTTCCTGCTCGGCGCCGTCGCGCAGATCGCCAACGGCTCGCATTCGGACCGCCAGCAGGAAGTGCGCTGGCACTGTGCCGGCGCCGCCCTGATCGGCGTGATCGGCATGCTGGTCGTAGCCTTCTCGCTGGGTCGCAGCCCGGCCATGGTGCTGACCGGCCTGGTGATTTCCGTCATCGGCACCAGCAGCGCCTTCCCCGTGTTCTGGCAGATGCCCAACCGCCTGCTGACCGGCGCCGCCGCCGCCGTGGGCATTGCGCTGATCAACTCGATCGCCAACCTGGCCGGCTTTGGCTCGCCGTTCATGCTGGCCGAGGTCAAGGCCGCCACCGGCGGGCTGAGCCCGGGACTGTTCGCGATCGCCGCGGTCGAATTGCTGGCCGTGCTGCTGATCCTCTGGTTCGTGCCCAGGCATCGCGCGGCCAAGTCCAAGACCGCCTAAGGAAAGGAACTGAACATGACGAAACGCAAACTCATCGGCGTGCTCACGCCCTCCTCCAACACGGCGCTGGAGCCGCTGACCAGTGCCATGGTCAGCAGCCTGCCGGGCGTCTCGGCCCATTTCTCGCGCTTCACCGTGACCGAGATCTCGATGCGCGACCAGTCGCTCAACCAGTTCGACGACAGCAAGATCCTGGAGGCCGCGCGGCTGCTGGCCGACGCCCATGTCGACGTGATCTGCTGGAGCGGCACCTCGGCGAGCTGGCTCGGCTTCGAGAAGGACAGGCAGCTGTGCGCGCGCATCACGGAGGCCACCGGCATCCCGGCCACCACCTCGGTGCTGGCACTCAACGAAATCCTGGCCGCGCAGGGCGCGCGCACCCTGGGCCTGGTGTCGCCCTATGTCGAGGACGTGCAGCATCGCATCATCGCGAACTACAAGGGCATCGGCATAGCCTGCGTCGCCGAGCAGCACCTCGGCATCACGGTGAACTTCGCATTCAGCGAGGTCGAGCCCGAAACGCTGCGCGGCATGCTGCGCGAGGTGGCCAAACAGCGCCCGGATGCCATGACCATCATGTGCACCAACCTGCGCGGCGCCCAGCTGGCCAACGACATCGAGCGCGAAACCGGCATCCCGCTGTACGACTCGGTGTCCACCGTGGTCTGGCGCGCGCTCAAGACCATAGGCGTGGACCCGCGCGAGCTCAAGGGCTGGGGCCGGTTGTTCCAGGAAGTGGCCTGAAGAGGTTGGGTGTCCGGCGTTGAGCGTTCAGCGTGGAACTCGAAGACCATACTGAATACGCTCAACGCTCAACGCTCAACGCTCAACGCTCAACGCTCAACGCTCAACGCTCAACGCTCAACGCTCAACGCTCAACGCTCAACGCTCAACCCCCATGACTTCTCCCGCTTTTGAACTGGTCATCCGCAATGCGCTGGTGGCCACCGCCAGCGATACCTTCGCCGCCGACATTGCGATCAGCGAAGGGCGCATCGTGCAGCTCGGCGCGGGCCTGGCGGCCGGTGCGCGCGAGATCGACGCGCGCGGCCGCGTCGTCACGCCCGGCGGCGTCGACGCCCACTGCCACCTGGACCAGCCGATGGAGGCGCCTGCGCGCATGGCCGACGGCTTCGACAGCGGCACGCGCGCCGCGGCCTGCGGCGGCACGACGACCGTGATCCCGTTCGCGGCCCAGGCCAAGGGCCAGTCGCTGCGCGCCGCCGTGGCCGACTACCACCACCGCGCCGAGGGCCAGGCCCATGTGGACTATGCGTTTCACCTGATCGTCAGCGACCCGACGCCCCAAGTGCTGAACGAGGAACTGCCCGCGCTGATCCGCGAGGGCTACACCTCGTTCAAGATCTACATGACCTACGACGACATGAAGCTCGACGACGGCCAGATCCTCGATGTGCTCGCCGTCGCGCGCGAGCATGGCGCGATGGCCATGCTGCACGCCGAGAACGCCGACTGCATCGAGTGGCTCACGCGCCGGCTCGAAGCGGCGGGCAAGACCGCGCCGCGCTTTCACGCCCATGCGCGGCCCATGCTGGTCGAGCGCGAGGCCACGCACCGCGCGATCGCGCTCGCGGAGCTGGTCGATGTGCCTATCCTGATCGTCCATGTCTCGGGCCGCGAGGCGGTCGAGCAAATCCGCTGGGCACGCAACCACGGACTCAAGGTGTTTGCCGAGACCTGCCCGCAGTACCTGTTCCTCACGGCCGAGGATCTGGGCATCGACGACAGCTATGGCGGCGCCCGCTGCGTCTGCAGCCCGCCGCCGCGCGACCAGCGCAACCAGGAAGTGATCTGGGACGGGCTGGCCGACGGATTGTTCACCGTGTTTTCGTCGGACCATGCGCCGTTCAAGTACGACAGCCCCGAGGGCAAGAAACCCGGTGGCGAGGAAGTGGCGTTTCGCCACATCCCGAATGGCATTCCCGGCATCGAGACGCGCCTGCCGCTGCTGTACTCCGAGGGCGTGCTCGGCGGGCGCATCACGCTCAACCGCTTTGTCGAGCTCACCGCGACGAATCCGGCCAAGGCCTATGGACTGCATCCGCGCAAGGGCACGATCGCGGTCGGCAGCGATGCCGACCTCGTGATCTGGGACGAGCGCCCAGTCACCGTGAAGAACGAGCTGCTGCACCACGACGTGGACTACACGCCCTACGAAGGCATGACGCTGCAGGCCTGGCCGGCGCTCACGCTGGCGCGCGGTGAGGTGGTCTGGGACGGGCGGGCCTTCCAGCCGCGCCGCGGCCGCGGGCGCTTCCTGCGCTGCGACCCGCCTTCGCTGCTGCCGGCACGCCGGCGCTGAGCCTGGCGCAGGCAAGGCGTCGCTAGAATGCGCTTGTGCCTGCAGGCGCCTGGGTGGCGCCACCGCTGACCGGCCGCGGACATCGGCAGGCGAGCCTGTTTCTGCCAAATGCCACAAAAAAACTCATCAGCGCAAACCAAGATCGCCGCGGTGAAGAGCGCCCCGGTGCGGGAAAAGACGGTCGAGGAAATCGTCGAGAAAATCTACACCGCGATCCTGGAGCACCGGCTGGCCCCGGGCACCAAGCTCGGCGAGGACCGGCTGGCCACCATCTTCAGCACCAGCCGCGCCCGCATCCGCGAGGTGCTGGCCCGGCTCGCGAACGAGCGCGTGATCGACCTGATTCCCCAGCGCGGCGCCTTTGTCGCCAAGCCCAGCGTCGAGCAGGCCTACGATGTGTTCGAGGCGCGGCGCCTGATCGAGCCCGGCATCCTGCGGCGCCTGATCGAGCGGCTCGATGCCGGCATGCTGGCCCGGCTGCGCGAGCACCAGCGCATGGAGGCCGAGGCCCGGCGCATGGAGGACAAGCGCGCCATCATCCGCCTGTCGGGCGAGTTCCACATGCTGCTGGCCGAGCTGGCCGGCAACACCGCACTGCTGCGCAGCATGCGCGAGCTCTCCACCATCACCTGCCTGATCATCTTCCTGTACGACGCGCCCACGGCCACCAGCTGCCGGGCCGACGACCATGTGAACATCGTCGCCGCGATCGCGGAGAGGGACACGGCCAGGGCCGAGGCCCTGATGCTGCATCACCTGGACGACATCGCGCAAAGCCTCAAGCTCGAAGGCGCACCGGTCGAGGCGGATCTGGAGGCGATTTTTCAGGAGGTCTGAGTCGTCCGCGGCGACGCTGCGATTTGACAACGGTATCCTGACTGGCGCAAAATGCGCCAGTCAGGAGCACGTCATGTCGACCACCGGTTTTGCCTCCGTCAAACTGCCTGTCGGACTGGTCAACCAGGCCCGCGAAACGTCGCACACCATGCGCCGCTCCGTCGCCAGCCAGATCGAGTACTGGGCGACGCTGGGCCGCGCGCTCGAGCGGGCGGGCCTGTCCACAGCCGACAGCCACGCGCTCATCGCTCGCGAAGAAGCGGCGTCCTATGGGCAGCCTGCCGGCCCGCGCGCGACGAAGCTCTCGCCCGAGCTCGATGCGCTGCAGGGCCATGTGCTTGCGCTGGCCAAGTCGGACGCGCTGGCCGAGCGCGCCAAGGTGGCCGTGGCCGACAACCGCGCCAAGGCTGCAGCGCGCACCAGGTCCCGCAAAGCGGCCTGATCGATGCCGGTGCTGCACTTGATCGCCGGGCCCAACGGCGCCGGCAAGTCCACGCTGTACCGCTACCTGATCGAGCCGCGCTATCCCGACCTGCCCTTCATCAACGCCGACCTGTACGAGCAGGCGAAGCTGCAGCACGTCGGCAACCCGCAGCAGCGCAGCGAAGCCGCCCGCGCCTGGGCCGACGCCGAGCGAGAGGCGCAGCTCAAGGCGGGCCGCTCGTTCGTCAGTGAAACCGTGTTCTCGCACCCGTCCAAGCTCGAGCTCGTCCGCCGGGCCCAGGCCGCGGGCTTCGAGGTCGCGCCGTATGTGGTCTGCCTTGACGAGCCGCGCTGCCTGCTCGTGCGCGTCAAGCAGCGCGTGCGCGAGGGCGGCCACAACGTGCCGGGCAACAAGATCCTGGAGCGCTATCCGCGCACCGTGGCCAACCTGCGCGAGGCCGTGCAAATCGTCAATCTGGCCATGCTGTTCGACGCAACGGACACCGACGAAGGCGGACCCGTGCTGCTCGCGTCCGTGGTCGCGGGCGAGGTGCAGCTCCACGCCATGCCCATTGCCAAATGGGCGGGCAAGGTGCTGGGGCTCGCAAAACTCTAGCTTCGCTCGATCAGTTGGCGATGCACCAGCACCTCGCGCTCCAGCACCCCGTCGAGTTCACCGATCGCCTCCTCATGAAGCGAGGCCTTGAGGCGGCCCATGATCTGCGGCTTGCAGCCCGCGAGCTTGGCAGCGATCCTGCGCGCCTCGGCCTGCAGCTGCTCGTCGTCGACGAGTGACCAGATTAGGCCCCATTGCTCGGCCTGCGCGGCGCTGAACTCCTCGCCCAGCATCAGCGCGCCCTTGGCCCGGGCCAGGCCGACCTGGCGCGGCAGCAGGGCCGCCACGCCGCCGGTGCCGAACAGGCCCATGTTGATTTCGGGCAGCATGAAGCGCGCCGTGCGCGCGGCCACCACGATGTCGCAGCTGAGCAGAATCTCCAGCCCCGCGCCGACGGCCCAGCCCTGCACGGCGGCCACCACCGGCTTGGGGCCGTTCATCAGCGCGCGCGCCAGGTCCTGCAGCACCGCGACGAGTTCGGGCCCGGCCGGGTCGTCGCGGTCCTTGCCGGCGCAGAACGCGCGTCCTTCGCCCGACAGCAGGATGACGCGCACCGCGTCATCGCGATTCGCTTGCCTCATAGCCGCCAGCAGTTGCTGCGTCAGCTCCATCGTCAGCGCGTTGAGCCGATCGGGCCGGTTCAGCCGGATTTCAAGCACGCCGTCGGCAAGGTGGGTCACAACAGACATGGGCAGTCCCTTCGAAACAGGAGGTCAAGTTTTGGGACTGGGAGGCCAGTCAATCCCCGGTCCCGTTGTCATGGTCATTTGATGCTATCAATTCAGGAGCGAGGATGGTCCCCATCGGGCGACTGTTGTTTGGCGCACGGCGAAGGTTGCTTGGACAGGCGGTTTGCGACCCTCAGGAGTCACTCGACCGTTCCTGCTGAACGACAGCAGTGCAGCGGTAGCTGCCGGTGACCAGTGCCCGCTTTCTGGCAGCCTAATTGCATGAACTGGGTTACCGGTCAGTCGTCGTTCGTGGCTGCCCGCATCGTGCCCTTCGCGACCATTGCGCGTACGAGGAGCCGGACCGTCGGACCAGGAGGGGATTGGACAATGGTGTCGCATGGCGTACGCGCAATATGCGCTTATCCCTAAATCCGAAGCGAGGAGACGAAGAATGTTCGGTTTGATTCGTGCAGACGATCTGCATCGTTGGGCGGGACGCTACGCGGCGCCTGCTGACTTTCCGAGACTGGTGAGGCTGCTCATTCGTGCGCTGGTACGGACTCCTAGGCTCATGAACTTTCCCGCGGACGAGGCCGTGCGCCTTGCCGGCTATGACGGACAGTTGGATTTGTCTTCAGCAGTAAGCGGGTTGCCTGAGGGCCTGTCCGTTTGGGAGATGGGGACCAATCGGGAGATTCAGGGCAAGGCCAATGAGGACTACGAAAAGCGGACCAAAGCCCCGAAGGGCGTCGATCAAAAGAACACAAGTTTCGTGTTCGTGACGCCTCGCCAGTGGCCGGGCAAGACGGACTGGGCGAAGGAACGTTCGGCTGAACAGGTCTGGAAGCAGGTTCTCGCCTTCGACGCGGAAGACCTAGTCCAGTGGCTTGAGGCTGCTCCAGCGGTGGCACTTTGGTTCGGTCGCATGAGTGGTCAGGTGCCGGTGGGTGCGAGGGCCCTTGACGGCATGTTGGTCGATTACCGCGCGGCGACGAGACCCGAGTTCGACCCGGCGGGCACACTGATCGGCCGCGCGGATCAGCAGAGGACTCTGTTGGACATGCTTTCGGCTGAGCCTCAGTTCGTAGAGATCGAAGCAATGACGGAGCAAGAAGGTGTTGCGTTCGTCGGTGCTTGCATTGCGACCTTGCCTCAGGACGAACAGGATGCCACCTGGGCCCGTGCGATCTGGCTCGACGACGCGAACAGCTTGCGAGCCCTGGCGTCATCGTGTGAAGGTCACCTGCTCGTGGTTGGTGCCAATGTCTCATCGTTGCCCGCCGAGACTCGACTTCACTCTGTGATTCGTGTGAGGGAGCCCGAAGCCGGCGGCCAAGATAGCATCGCGCTTCGAGACCAGCCGATGGCTGCGCTGATCGATTTTGTCGAGAAGCAGGGAGTAGATCGCAATGATGCCTACCGCCGCTGCTACGACGCGGCCGGAAGTCTCGAGCGTGTGCGCCGTGGCTTCATGGTGGCAGCACCGCCTCCACCGTCCTGGAGCCAAGCTCCGGCTGCGACCGCTGTTGCAGCCGCAGTGCTCATTGGATGTTGGGATGAGGCGAACGCAGAAGACAAGTCCGTGGTGGCTGCGATCGTCGGCGCGGACTACGACCACTTCGCGGCGTCGATTGCCGCTTGGACTCAAGGCGCGGATCCCTTGGTCACGCGAGCGGGCTCCGAGTGGCGGGTGCACGATCGAAGAGGCGCGTGGCACCGGCTGGAGCCATTCCTCGTGACGCGGCAGGTCGAGGCGTGGATCCAAGCCTCAGAGACGGTCCTGCTCGACGCCGATCCCAGATTCGAACTGCCCCCTGAAGAACGCTGGCTCGCCAACATACACGGCAAACGGCGCTCACATTCCGATTGCCTGCGTGAGGGCCTGGCGGAGGGGCTCTTGATCATGGCCGTCAAGGGCGATGACCGACAGCCGTGCTACGCCGGACGTAGGGCCCAGGATTGGGCGGATCGGGCGGCCCATTCAATCTTTGGCCGCCAATCTGAAGGTTGGTTCTGGCGCCGCGTTCGGAATGAATTGACCGAACTGGCAGAGACATCTCCCGAATTGTTTCTCGCAGCTCTTGAGCGGGATCTACCGACAGCGCAGCCGCAAGTGTTGGAACTGTTCGAGGAGGAGGGTGAGCACGGCGGGTGCATGCATTCGAATCTCCTGTGGGCACTTGAGGCGTTGGGATGGTCCGGTGCCTATGTCGGCCGCGTGGCACGGATTCTTGCTGCGTTAGCCGCGAAGGACCCGGGCGGTCGCTATTCCAACCGGCCGGCGAACTCACTGGCCGCAATGCTGGATCCCCGACAACCACAGTGCGCAGCGACGGCGCCGGAGCGGCACGCGCTCTTGGCTTCTCTGGCTGGCAGTGCGCCAGACGTAACGGCGGACCTTTGCGAAAGCCTGTTCAGCAGAAACGCTGGCGTGCTCCACATGGCGCATAAGCCATCGCTCCGCACTTGGGCTCCGACGGACAAGCTGCGTACGGTAATGATGACTGAGTACTGGGCTGATGTCCAGGCGGCCGCAAAGCAACTGCTGATGCTCGCTGGGCAGAACCCCGAGCGCTGGCGCAGCTTGTTGGCCAATCTAAATCAGCTAGTTCCGGAAGTGCGTGAGACGGTTCTTGCAGGAGCGGAGGCGCGCAGCAAGCAACTCAATTCTGAAGCAATGCTGGCGTTGAGGACGGGGCTACGCAAGCTGCTGCATCACCACAACCAGTTCCGTGAAGACGACAAGAAGGTGGAGTGGGTATACGACCAGACCACACTCGATCGCCTCGAGGCCCTGTACCACTCGCTGAGCCCTGACGACATCGTCTTGCGCGATGCATGGTTGTTCGAATTCCATCCCGAGCGCCCGACGGACACGGGATCTCGCTGGAAAGAAGAACAAGCCAAGGTTGAGGCGGAGCGACTGGCGGCAGCGGAGCACTTGGCTGACCTGGGCTTTGGGGAGCTCGTCGCACGACTGGGTGAATTTCAGAATCGCAGGGCGTTGGGGTACTCATTGGGGCGCAGTTCTCGGGCCGATAGCATTGCTGGCGGCCTCTTCCGTCAATACGCGGACACCGACACGAAAGAGATTCAGGAACTGATTCAGGGGGTCGCGGCGGCACAGTACGCCCAGAAGGGTACGGCTTTTCTCGAGAAGTGGGTGTTCCCCGCTCAAGATGGCGTGCTATCGGAGCGAGGCTGTGCCGCGCTGCTCGTCGGATTGCAGAGCGAGAGCGAGACGTGGGATGCAGCCGAGCATCGTGGAGCGGGATGCGTGCGCTCGTACTGGCGAGACGCATTCATTCACCTCTTCGACCGACCAGCCGACGGGGAGCGGGCCGCCAGAGCGTTGCTGGCAGCCAATCGACCGTTAGACGCGGTTGACGTCCTGGCACAAAACGTCGGGACAGTCTGGTTGGCAGCCGATGGTGACCGAGGCCTAGTAATCGAGGCACTCCGGCAAGGCGTAGAGGCATCGAATGCCAACCCCAATCTCGGGCAGCGTGCTTCGTTCGATGTGACGACGTTGCTCAAGCGATTGAGCAAATGCGGCAAGGTCGACGACGGGGAGCTGACGCAGCTCGAGTGGGCGTATTTCAGCCTGCTGAAGTACCAGGCACAGCACGATCTCGTCATCTACCGCAGGCTCATCGCCGAGCCCGCCCTGCTGGTCGAGATGCTTTCGTTGCTATACCTGCCCGACGGAGTAACAAAAGAGTCGCGTGGCGAGCGGAGTGAGGCGGAGAAGCGGATGGGATCGCATGCGTGGACGGTGTTGCAAGACTGGCGTCCGTTTGCGAACGTCGAGCCGGACGCTATGCCGACCGTTGAGGTCTTGATCGGGTATGCCGAAGCGCTTATGGCCGTGGCCGCAGAAAGAGGTTATCTGGCTGTGGCAAAGGATCAACTTGGTAAGGCTCTTTCCAGTTGTCCCGCAGGCGTCGATGGAACCTGGCCACACGAAACCGTGCGTCAAGTCATTGAGCAGTTTCCATCGCCAGAGCTTCATGAGGGCTTTGTTGTGGGACGTCAGAACGGCCGGGGTGGAACGTCAAGGTCCATTGGTGACGGCGGCAGCCAGGAACGGGATCTTGCTCGGCAGTACCGAGACTGGCAGCGATCACTCGCGATAACGGCCCCGAGTACATCCGCGCTGTTGGGTCAGTTGGCAGAACACTATGAGCGCGATGCCAATTGGATGGACGTGGAGGACCGTCGCCGGCGCTGAGTTTGGGACCATGGATGGCCGGTTTATGGCTTGACGGGCGATGACCGGTTGTGGTCGAACGTGGATGTAGCAGTAGTTGGATTCGTCGCCACATTGCGGACAGACAAATTACAAAACTGAGTGGCTGCTTTGAAGATGGTCGTTTCGGTTCCGCTACTTCCGCCTTCAGCCTTGGCCTCATGCGGTTGAATTTCCTATTCATGCGGATGCTGTGGCTCAAGTGCAAGCCTGCCTGCGTCGGCGCATCCTGCGCGCCTTCGTCGGGCGTGGCCTCTTGGAGAGTTTCGAAGCCAAAGAGATGCTGGGCTACCAGCACAGCGGCTTCTCGGTCGATGCCGGGGTGCGCATTGAAGCGCACGACCGCGCCGGCCTGGAGCGGCTGCTGCGGTATTGCGCGCGCCCACCTTTTTCCATGGATCGACTGCGCAAGGCTGGTAGCGAGCTGGTGTACCGCTGCGCCAAACAGTACAGCGAGCCCACCAGCGACAAGCGCGGCGCCAGGGTGGACGAACACAGCTTACGCCGCTGGAGCTGATCGAGCGCATTG
>Ga0187892_10001801_pt1 | contig 46744 bp, 37 predicted proteins | sample MA1701073metaG_FD_139345 | JGI IMG/M metagenome (GOLD analysis project Ga0187892, IMG submission 139345) | Bio-ooze microbial communities from a basaltic lava cave in the Kipuka Kanohina Cave System on the Island of Hawaii, USA - MA170107-3 metaG ...
GCTGGATCGCCGCCTCGATTTGCATCCAGCCGGGCTCGCCGAGCAATTCGTCCACGCGGGCCACCTTGCCGGTGAGGGCCACGCCTGGTTCGCCGCCGGGGTTGCCGATGATCGCAACGGGGAGCCCGGTTTTGGCGGACTTGCTCGAACCAAGGGCCAACGAAGGCAGTTCGTTGGCTTCGATTTTGAGCAACACCAGATCGTGCTCGGGGTCCTCGGCCAGCACCCCGAGGACGCGATGCCGGCGACCGTTCATGGTGCGGGCGAAAGCGCTGGCCCGGCCTTGAATGACGTGGCGGTTGGTGATGAGCTTGCCGTCCTTGGAAACGAGAAAGGCGGTCCCATAAGCGACCTCGAGGCCCCGCGCGTCGCAGGCGATGACCAACAACACAGCCGGGCGGACTTTCCTGGCCAGCGCATCCAGATCGAGATCGGACGCCTTCGCCGGACACGCGGTCGCGCAGAGAACCACGAGGATCCACGAAGGCCATTGCAAGCCGATACGCACGAGGCTATCGTACCCGGCGGATCGCAGGGAGCAAGCCCGTGCCAGCGCGGCGTGGGAACCTGTGGCTGAAACAACTTGTCAACCTGATTGTTTCCATCTAACGAAAGCTCGTGAATCGGTCGTATATGTTAGGGAAAATCGTCTTCGCGGTCGCCCTCTCCGTGGCGGTCGCGTCGCTGGTTTTCGCTGGCGAGCCGGTCCGCAGCAACGGCAAGGGCGGCGGACCCTGGAGCGCCCCGACGACGTGGCAGGGCGGCAAAGTGCCTTCGGGTCAACCTGTCGTCGTTCTCAGCAAGGACGTCGTGGACCTCGATGCGTCCGCGGGTCCCGTGCTCGTCTGCGAAGAGATCGAGGTCGATCCACAAGGCGCGTTGCGGGTCGTCGGCAAGAACAAAACGACGCTGACCGTCCAGGTCGGCAAGGCGTTGCGCGTGTTCGGCGGTTTGATGGTGGATTTCTCGAAGGACCCCGAAGGTCGGTTCGAGTGTGTGATGACGAATGCCGTCGAGCGCCCGCCGGAATTTCTCGTCAGCGACGGCTGCAAGATCGTTTGCAAGGGCGCGCCGGGCGCCGCACCCAACGTTGCGTTTCGGATCGTGACCAACGCCTTGCCGGCAGGGGCGACCGCGCCGAAGTCGGTCGCGTTGACGTTGGGACCGAAGATGTACATCGACTTCGAGTCCGCGCTGCTCGAAGGGTTCGACATTCAGGCGACCGGCATGGATGGCAGCGGAGTAAAGTTCAATGAACGATGCAGCTTCCGCAACTGTCAGTTCCTTCGTAGCCACGTGACCTTTTCCTACTGCAAAAAGATCGAGTTCGAGGGGAACCGCATCAGCGACACCCCCGCCCAAACCCAAGGGGTGTATTTTCTTGGCGTGTTGAACTCGCGGTTCACCAGCAACGTGGTCGAACGCACGGCCTCCTCGATGGCGGGGTTCCACTCGTACGGTTCGTCGGATTGCGAGCTGGCGGATAACATTTTTCGGAACTGCTATTACGGCATGAACCTCGTGGCGTGCAGCGAGATCAATCTCTCACAGAACCGTTTCGAGACGAACACCTACGGCCTGTTCCTCAATAGCTGCGGGCGCATCGCGGGCCAGCGCACGATGTTCGACGGCAACACCAGCTATCAACTCTTCGCCACGTTCGCCAGCCCGGTCGAGTACCGGTTTTTCAACAGCGTGTTCGTGAATTCCCCGACCAACAAGGACACGGCTTGCCTCGGCGTGGATGGCATTTGTACTGTTGACATCGTGAACTCGCCCTTGCAGTCTTTCGCCAAGGAGAACACTCGTGGTCCGATTGTGTTCAGCGTGTACGTGGATATCCTGGTGACCAACGAGCAGGGAGCGCCATTGGGCCGGGTGCCAATGCGCGTGTTGGCGGGAGACAAAGTCGTCGCCACGTCGCGGACGGAAGCGGTGGGCGCGCGGACCGGGTACACGCCGTTGCCTTCGACGCATCGGCCGCTGATCGTGCCCTGGACCCGGGTGGCGCCGGCCCAGGGAATCACGACGCCGCCGGCTGCGACCACGTATCAGTTGGAAGTGGACGGAACGTCGCTGGGGTACGCCAAGCAGGTCGTGCCGTTGGCGGTGGACGAAAGTTTCGTGCGGCCCGATCCGGAGAAACCAACAAAGACCATTACAGTCAAACTGGCAAAGGCAAACTGATGCGTATTCTTGGATTATGGGAATGTGGAACGTGGGAATGTGGGAGGCGCCTCCGCGCGCCGACCGGTTTTTCACCGAACGTTCCTCCAACCGGTCGGCGCGCGGAGGCGCCTCCCACATTCACTGCTTCCAAATGCGGTGCTCTGTCCGGCATCTTGGTCCTTTTCGCAGTCATCGTGGCGCTGTCACAAGCCGCCCGGGCCGACACCGCCAACCTCGCCCAGGACCAGATCCTGGATGCCGCGCTCATCGGCGTGAAGCACCCGCGCGAGTCCTGGGTGCCGAACGACGTGAGCCAGTGGTACCTGCCGTATCGCCTGCGCGACAACGGCTCGGTGTTCCTGATCAAGTTCGATCTCTCGTCGATCCCGGCGGGCGCGCGGATTCTCGCCGCGCAACTTGGCATTTACGTCGAGGACCGGAACCATCACGTCAACACCCAGCACCTCGACACCAAGGTCGGCGTCTGGCGGATGCTGGTCGAATGGGGGCCGGGCGTCTGCTGGGAAAATCGCGGCGGCAAAGACGAGAAAGCCTGGGGCCAACCCGGCGGCAAACAGGCCGGGCAGGATCGCGCGCAGCAGCCCACCGACACACCCCTGCTCAAGAGCACGAGGTCGTGGCTGAAGTTCAACGTCCGCGCCGACGTGGAAGCGATCCTCGGCGGCGAGCCAAACTACGGTTGGGCCATCGAAAACATGGACGTGACCAACGGAGAAGGGTTCGAATTGATTACGCCGATCAGCGGTGATCCGAAGTTTCGTCCGACCTTGACGATCACGTATCAGCCGAAGTGAAGCGTGAAACGTAAAGCGTAAGGGACGAAAGGCAAAGAACGCGACCGATAATGATGAGGTTTACGTTTTACGTTTTACGTTTTGTGCTCGTTTCCGGTGTGCTGTCTCTGACTTGCTGCGCCTTCGCCCAGGCCCCGGAGCTTCCGCCCCACATGGCCCAGCCGCCGGACCCGCCGAAGAAAGAGCCGCCCAAGAAAAAGCAGGCCGGCGAAGTCAGCATGTTCGCGCCCGACTACGGTCCCACGCAATCGCGCAACGAAACCAAACGTCCGCCGAGCACGCCGTCGTTGGTCGTGATGGCCAAACTCCGTTGGGGCGACACGATGACGTACGACTTCGGCGCGGGACGCAAGGTGACCTACGACGATTGGCGCGCCAATTCCTCCGACGCGTACAACCTGATGGAGTACGTGACGATCAAGTTCGAGACCGGCACGGTCTATCGCAACATCGAGGAGGACACGGACAAGGTGAACTTCGATCCCGCCGAGATTCCGATCGTCTATATCACCGGCCACTTCGATCTGGTCCTGAACGACAAACAACGCGAGCTGTTGCGGAAATACCTGCTCAAAGGAGGCACGCTCATCATCAATTCCTGTTGCGGCAGTCCCACGATGCGCAAGGCGGCCGATCGCGAGATCCGCAAGATGTTCCCCGAGCGTTCCCTGCAGGAACTGCCGCCCGATCATCCGATCTATTATGCGTATTCGAACCTCAAGAAGATCCGGTATCGCTACGACGAACAAGTGTTCGACGACGTGCCGCACATCTACGGCGTGGACATCGGCCCGCGCACGGCGATTTTCTTCCACCGCTTCGATCTCAGCAACGGCTGGGCCGCGCACAACCAGAACTATCCCGGCGAACACGTCCACGGCGAATCCTCGCGCGAGGTCGGCGCGAACATGGTCGCTTACGCGCTGGCCAACGCCGAGCTCGGCCAGTTCCTCGGCGAACCCGTGCCCCAGTACAGCGGCCAGCGCAACCCCGGCAGCGCGTTCGTCTGGACGCAGGTCCAGCACGCGGACGATTGGGACCCGATGCCCGCCGGGCCGATCGCGTTGCTGGCCGACCTGTATGCCAACAGCCGGCTCAACGTCGAGTTCGCCCGCCGGGAAGTGCGGTTGGAGAGTCCCGACTTGTTCAATTATCCCTTCCTGTACTACACGGGCCTCTATAACTTCGAGTTCACGCCGCAACAGGTCGAAAACCTGCGCGAGTATTTCCGCCGCGGCGGCTTCCTCTTTGCCGACGCCTGCCAGGGACGGCTGCGGTTCGACGCGGCGTTTCGCCGGGAAATGAAGAAGGTTTTCCCCGACAACGCGTTGCAGACGATCCCCTCCGATTTCCCGCTCTACACGTCCGGGCTGGCACGCATCCAGAAGATCAAGTACATGCCCATGGTCACGCTGATTCAGCCCGGCCTGGACACGCCGACGCTGGAAGCGATCTTCGTGAAGAACCGACCCGCCGTGATCTACAGCAAGTACGACCTCTCGACCGGCTGGACCGGCGTCAACGCTCCGTATTGCCAGGGCGTGCAGACGTTGGACGCGTTGTCGCTGGGGATGAACGTGGTGGGATATTTTCTGAGCCATTGAGGTTTGCTTTGCCTTCAACAATGAGCCTACATAGACTCACTCGCTTGTGCGTGCACAACTGACTGTGAAAGTGTCCTACGCAGAACACGTGAATGTGGGAGGCGCCTCTGCGCGCCGACTGGTTCGTGTTAGGTTTGCGAGACGGCCGGTCGGCGCGCAGAGGCGCCTACATTCACGCCAATCACATCCGACCATCATTCGCAGTGGAACGCACAAGAGCAGCCAACATGGTTTGTGAATTTTGCAACGGCCGAACCGCCACCGAGCAGGTGACCAGACTTCATCGGCTGAACGGCAAGCTCTATGTCGTCGAAGGCGTGAACGCGGAAGTGTGCGCCGATTGTGGCGAGCGTTACTTTCACGCCAAAACCTTGGATGCCATTGACAGCAGAGGAAGAACGCGTCCCGGTCCATGATTTCTTTCCTCTTCCCCGCTCTGCTTGCCGGTCTCGCGGCCATCGCGGTCCCGATCATCATTCATTTTTTCTATCGGCGACAGCTCAAGGTCGTGCCGATCAGCACACTGCGCTTCCTCAAGATCGCGGACGAGACGTTGCCGCGCCAACCGATTTGGAAACACTGGCTGCTGCTCGTGCTGCGCTGCCTGCTCGTCGCGTTGCTCGTGTTTTTCCTGGCCAAGCCGTACTTCGCTTCCGGCGCCGCCGCCGCGAAGAAGCCGCTGCATCGCGTCGTGTTGCTCGATCGCTCGCTCAGCATGACCGTGCGCGACGCGGAGAAGTCGTCCTTTGAGACTGCGCGCAAGATCGCCGCCGACCTCACCCGCGGGGTGCGCTACCAGGACACGATCACGCCGATCGTGTTCGACCAGAACCCGGTGCCTCTGGCCGAAGCGCATGGCTCCGATCATCCGCGCGTCGATGCGGCGTTCCGTGGCGCCAAGACACGCGTATCGATCACGTCGCCACAACACGCCCTGCGCGCGGCGCTGCGTTTCTGCAACGAACCCTCGCCGCGCCCTTCCCGAAACGAAGTCATCGTCCTCACCGACTTGCGCGCGGCGGACGTGCCGGAGTGGGTGGACGGCGCCGAGGTGATTCGCGACGCGAAAGACCTGTCGCGTGTCGTCGTGGTCAATTGCGGCGTCGATTCCAAACCCAACTTCGCCGTCACCTCCACGCGTTTGGTCCCGCTGGTCTCATCTTCGGCCGCGAGCCACGCGCTCGCCATCACCGTCTCCTGTTCCGTCGCGCAGCCGTTCGAGAAGAAAGTCGAAGTGGCCGTCAACGACCAGCCACCCACCGTCGTCACGTTGCGCGCTGAGAACGGGACTTCCGCCAGCGCCGAGGTCCCGCTGCCCTCCGCTGTCGGCGGTTTGTGGCGCGGCTCGGTCCGCCTGCTGGAGGAGGACCCGCTCGCGGAGGACAACCAGCGGTTCTTCTGTTTCAAACCGAGCCGCTCCGACCGGATCTTTCTCGTGGACGGCGCGCCGTCGAACATCCGTTCGTTGAGCGAAACGTACTACCTCGGCGTCGCTCTCGGGACGCTGCCCGAGGAACGCGCCCTCGACGTCACGGTCGGCCCGCTCGACAAACTTCCCTGGGACGGACTCGACAAGCTCGGCACGATCCTGTTCGCCAACGTCGCCAAGTTCAGCGCCGACGAATCGGCGAAACTCGGCGCGTTCGTCCGCGGCGGCGGCAACGTCATCTTTACGCTCGGCGACCAGATCGATCCCGCGTCCTACAACCGCGTCCTGCGCGCCGGGCGTCCCGACGATGTGTTTCCGTCCAGCCTCGGCGCGATCCACGGCGATCCCGGCAAGCGGCTCGAACTGTTCTTCCTCGGCGAAGTCGATCCCGGCTTCGATGGGTTCAATCTCGGCGACGGGACGGACCTCGACGCGTTTCGCCAGGTGCGCTTCTTCGCCTACTACGAACTGGAGAAGCCGGACGCCAACAGCATCGTCATCGCGCGCTTCAACACCGGCCATCCCGCCGTCCTCGCCAAGGACGTGGGCGACGGCCACGTGTACTTGTTCGCCAGTTCGGTGGCGGCGGTCTGGAACGATTTCCCGTTGCGCCCGACGTACCTTCCGTTCTGGCGGAACTTTCTCTCCTACCTCGCGCATCTCGGCGCGCCACCCAGGCAATTTCGGGTCGGCGAGACGGCGCGGCTGCACCGCTCGGCGCGAGACGCGAACGGAGAGAAGCTGTTCGCCTTGGGCCCGGACAAACTGAAGCTCGTGCCGATTGTCACCAAGGATTCGGTGTTGGTCCCCAACGTGGAGCGCCCGGGCTTGTATCGCATCGTCGATGCCGGCGGCACGGAGCGCGATCCGGGTTTTGCGGTGAACGTTCCCGCGCGCGAGTCGCAGACCGCGCCGGCCACGCCGGAGGACCTCGCTCGATTGAAAGGCGCCGGCTATGAAGTGATCGGCGCCGCGGACGCATCGGCCATCGAGAAGCTGACCCGCGCCGCCGGGCAGGATGCCGTGCCGTTGGCCGCGTGGGTGGCGTTGCTGGCCGTTGTCGCCGCGGCGGGAGAATGGGTGTATGCAAATCATCTGTCGCGGGAGGGGAACGAGTGATGCGAGACAATGCCCCAGCCGGTCGGCGCGCGCAGGCGCCTCCCACGTTCACCCCCTCGACGTTCGACGGTGTGCATCCACTCGCGTGCTCCAATGCCGGTGGACGCCCGAACTTGGAACCGGTGAACGTGGGAGGCGCCTCCGCGCGCCGACCGGCGGACGTTCCCATCTCTCGAGACCGACCCGACCCTCACTCCCGCGCCCTTCGTCTGCACCGCTTGAAAGACAGACCGGCCACCTTCTTCGTCACCAAGAGCCTCTGGCCGAAGAAACCGCTCCTCACTCCCGAGTTGCGCGCCGTTGTTTGTTCGGCATTTCGGTTCGCAGTCGAACCCGAGCGGATCGTCCTGCGCCCCTTCGTCGTCATGCCCGACCACTGGCACGGGCTGTTTGCGTTGTTCCCTGGCTGGACCGTTGCGCGGTTTGTGCATTCGTTCATGAGTTTCGTCGGTGGAAAAACGGCAACGACGTTGAGAAACCAGGGAACCGATTGGGAAGAAGCTTACTACGACACGCGCATCCGTTCGTCTCAGCAGTTCCTCTACGTAGCGAGCTACATTGCTCACAACCCGGTGAAGAAGGGGCTCGTCAGCAAGCCTAAAGAATGGGATGCAACCCATCTGCGATTTCCAGAACTCATCACTGAGGCGTGGCCGTGGGAGTTTGAACTGGACGGTGTAACATGAGAAGCCAAGCCGGTCGGCGCGCAGAGGCGCCTCCCACGTTCACCTCTTCGACGTTCGACGATGTGCATCCACACGCGTCCTCCAACGCCGGTGGACGTTCGAACGTGGAACCCGTGAACGTGGGAGGCGCCTCCGCGCGCCGACCGGCGGACGTTCACCTGACCCCGCTGCTTTCGAGAACGAGGACGACGACGAGGACGAGGACAATTGCCACAATCATTGGCCATGAATGACCTGATCGTCCAATTCGCAACGAGCACGGCGATGCAGTGGTTGGTCGTCGGAGCGATCGTCGCGCTCGCCGGGTTCGGCATCGGCGCGTGGGTGCTGCGCAAGGAGACGCTCAGCGCGCGGTTCCGTGCCATGCTGTTCGGGTTGCGGCTGCTTTCGCTCGCGCTGCTCTGCATCTGGCTGGCGCCGATGTTGGTCAAGTTCCGTTACACGCCATCGAGCCGGCCTTCGGTGCTGGTGATGCTGGATGCCACGCAAAGCATGTCACTCAGCGGAACGGCGCGCGGATCCGCCCGCATTGACCGCATGCGCGATGCATTGCGCTCGGCGCTTCCATCTCTGCGCCGGCGCGGCCAGGTCGAGGTGGCCCGCTTCGACGAGGAGGGGCTGCAACCCATTTCCTCGCTGGACGGCGAGTTGCAGCCGACCGCCGATTCCACCGACCTGGCGCTGGCGTTCCAGGAAGCGCAACGCTGGTATTCGGGTCGTCCGCTCGACGCGGTGGTGCTCATTTCGGACGGCCGCATCACGGGAGGCGGATCGCCGAAGGTCGCCGCGGCGGCGCTCGGCGTGCCGGTGATCGCCGTCGGTTTCGAGGAGGCGGTCGCCAAAGAAGCGGCCCGCGACCTGGCGATCGTGGGCGTCGATGCCCCCAAGGTCGGCCTTTCCGGCAACACGGTCCGGGTCGTCGTCACACTGCGGGCCACGGGGCTCGAACCCGCCCAGCACGCCATCGAGATTTTCGACGGCAAGAGCATGGTCGCTCGCGGCGAAGCGACGTTTTTGAAGGACCAGCGCGAGGCGCGCACGGCGTTGGCGTTCATTGCCCAGCGCCCCGGCTACCACGTCTATACGGTGCGCGCGACGCCGGTGACGAAGGAGCAGGTCACGCGCAACAACGAGTTCGCGTTCGCGGTGCACGTCGAGAACGCCCAGCGACGCGTCTGCATGATCGAATCGCAGTGGCGCGCCGAGTATCGCTACATCAAACGCGCGCTCGAAGAAGACCCGAACCTGAAGTTCACCGGTTTTCTCCGCGTCAAGGAAACGCAGTTCAAGCAACAGGTCGAGGCGACGGAGGTCGCCGCACCGCTGCCGGAATCGCTGAAGGACTTCGAGTGGTACGACGCCGTGATCCTGGGCGACGTGAACCCGCTGACGTTGCCGCCGCGATTTACGCGGCTGCTCAGCGATTACGTGGCCGAATTCGGCGGCGGGCTGATCGTCACCGGCGGGGCGGAGGTGTTCGGCCCGGGCGCGGCGCGCGATCCCGATCTGCTCTCCATGTTGCCGGTCACGTTGGGCAGCGACACCACGTACAAAGATTTCAAGTACCCGTTTCTGCTCACGCCCGAGGGCGCGCAACACCCGATCTTCAACGTCACCGGCGTGGACTGGCGGAAGAACCGGGCGGTTTGGTTGACGTTGCCGGAGTTGTCGAGCGTCTGTCTGTTCCTGCGGGCCAAGCCCGGCGCGGAGGTGCTGGCCGTGCATCCGCAGTTGGCGAACGAGTTCGGGTCGCGCATCGTGGCGGCGCAGCATCAATACGGCAAGGGGCGGGTGCTGGTGTTGGGGACGGACCACACGTGGAACTGGGCGTTCCAGGAATCGCGGCCCGTGTTCGACCAGTTGCACGAGCAATTCTGGCGGCAGGCCGTGCGGTTCGTGGCGCGGCGACCGGAGCAGGAGAGTGAATCGCAGGCGTTGTGGCCCACTCAAGACGTGGTCTTTGAGGGCGAGACGGTGCGACTGCGGCTGGTCCTCCCGCCCGAACTGGCCGGCAAAGCGCCGTCGAGCGTCGGTGGAGAAGCAGTTGGCCCCGATGACAAGAAGGAAGCGGTTGTGTTCACCGCCACCGATCCGAGCAACACGGTTTGGGAAGCAAAATTCACCGCCGCGCGCGCGGGAGCGTACCAGGCGACTGCCGCGGTGAATGCCGGCGGAGGTCAGCCGGTCGAGTTTCGCACAACGGTGTGCGTGCGCGGTGGTTCGCCCGAGTTCGAGAACACCGCCGTGAACAACACGCTGTTGCGCGACCTCGCGGAAGGCACGGGCGGGAAGTTTGGTTATCTCGATGAGTTGCCGCGCCTCGTGAAGGGGATCAAGACCGCGCGGCCCGAGTCGGCGCGGACTGTGGAGTGGAGCACGGCGAGCAGCAAGTTGTTGGCGTGCCTCATCCTCGCGCTCTGGGCTGCGGAGTGGATGCTGCGGAAGTTGAAGAACCTGGCGTGAGCCGAGCCTTGTTTCGCGAATCCATGCGACAAGTGGGATGTCGGATTCACGCGCATCTTCGTGCCTCTTTGTGGCCATCGCTCCCAAGTTTGGGTTTTGACGAGAAGCCGCCTGCCATGTAGTTTTGGCTCGTGGGCAGGATTACTGTTAAGCTGAAACTGAGCAATCAGGGCGATCTGGTTTTGCGCAACCGTAAGCTCTCCAAACGCGAACCACGCCAGTTAGAAGTCGAGGCCCTCGTGGATTCGGGCGCGACCCGCCTCTATCTGAAACCGAGCGTGATCCGTGCGCTTGGGCTGAAAAAGGTGGACGAAGGGGAGTCGCAGACCACGAACGGCGTCAGAACCCGGGGCGTGTATGAGCCGGTACGATTGGAACTCATGGGGCGGCATGGCACGTTTGATGTGGTGGACATTGATGAAAACATTCCCAATTTGCTGGGCCAAATTCCGCTCGAATACCTTGACCTGGTCGCGGATTCGAAGAGCCGGCGACTCCGCCCCAACCCCGCCCACGGCGAGAAGTTGATGACCGAAGAGTATTGAGCGCCGGGTGCAAAGCCGCAACGGTTCGTTCCCTCCCTCTCACGCCTTTCTCGCCTCCACGAAACACATGCCCGTCGTGCGCGTCGAGCAGTCCATCTGCTCGGCCTCGAGTCGGTCGCACTCGTGCCAGTGGTAGCCGCGGTAGGCGAAGTAGCAGCGCCCGACGACGGCGAAGCGCTCCAAATACTGCGCGAGCAACGGCTCGTTGAATACCAACTGCAACAACCGATTGCGCGGCGAATCGCCGCCGATGCCATAGGGTACGGAAATCAGGAGCGCGCCACCGGGTTTCAACACGCGATGCATCTCGCCCATCGCCCGCCGGCCCACGACCGTCGGGTCGGGCGCACGCACCCCATAACAGCCGAAGTGCTCGATCGTCGAGATCGCCGTCACGTAATCGAACGTGTTGCCGGCGTGGCCCAGGCGCGTCGCGTCTTCGCGCACGAATCGAAGCCGGGGATGCTTCAGCAAGTAACCGCCCCAGTCGTCCTTGACCATCCAGTTTCCCCGTGCGCCCGGCCTCCGCCATCGCTGATTCGGCGGGAAGAGATCGGAGGCAACCACCGTGTGCCCGAGGGTGGCGAGTTGATACGGAAGAAACGATTCCGAACTGCCGACGTCGAGAATGCGGCTGTGCGGCTTGTTGATCTTCTGAAACACGAGCGCGTATTCCGCGATCCGCTCGGAGAGCATGCAACGCGTTTGGAGGCCGACCTCGCGCACGCTGCAATAGCTTACCCGCATGTAGTCTTCCAGGTCGCGATAGTCATACACGAACCTCGGGTCGGGTCCGGTGCGTCTGTCGGCAAGCCAGTTGAGCGCGCCGCGTTTCAGACGGCCCAGTTTGCGTCGCCAGGTCATGCGTGTCTTCCCTCAAAGGCTGGGAGCGACATCGCGGCGCACTTGTTGTACACCGCATCGACGCTCAACTCCTCGATGGCCGATGCTTGCACAACCTGCAGCGCTCCGCCATACGGTCCGACCTTGGCCGGGTTGGTCGGACCGAACAGCGCCACGCCGCTGGCACCGACGGCGGAAGCGAGATGCATCAGGCCGGAGTCATTGGACACGAACCACTGGCACAGTCGAATCACCGCGCCGGTTTCGACAAGCGTGCATTCGCCGGCAACCACAACACAGTTCGATCCGATGCCCTTGGCGATGTCGCCGCACAAGGCCGCTTCTTCCTTTCCGCCGACAAGGACGATCTGGACGCCGTGGTCTGCCGCCAACCTCCTGCCCAATTCGACAAACCGCTCCGGCGGCCATTGCTTCTGGAGCGTGGCGGTGCCGACGCCCGGGTGAATACACACACTGGGCCGGCCACGGGTCCAGTTTTTTTCTTCCAGCAACGCCTGGACCTTGCTCGCGCTCCAGGCCGGGATCGGAAACACCAACGCGGCGTCCGGCAGGTCGGGATTCAATCCGAGAGCGCCGAGGAGCGCGAGGTTGTCCAGCACCCGGTGCCGTCCGGCCTCCACCGGCGGTCGATGCGTGAAAAGGAACTCGAAATCGCTGTAACGCCGCCCGGGTGGATAGTCGAACGCGTGCTTCACCCGGACCGGCGCTCCGGAGTAGTACGCCGCAAGGATTTGTTTCAGCGTGTTCGCGGTTTGGGGCGCCAGCATGACTTGCGGACGAAACCGCCGCAGGGCGCGCAACCCGGCCCAGATCATCTTCCCGGCGTCCCCGCTGTGGCGAAAAACACAAAGGCCATCGACGTCCGGGTTTCGAGCCATCACCTGGGCCGTGGCTCGGTCCACCACGGCCAGGATCGCCGCCGCGGGCAACTGCCGCCGCAACGCCCGCAACATGGGCGTGGCCATCAGCGTGTCGCCGATTCCGGAATCCAGCAAGACGGCCACACGCACGGGCGCCTGCGAAGGATTGCCTCGACCCACGACGGCATCGAGCGCCGGGCGGAATGCTCGCACGAACAACCGCAGCAAAGCGAAGCCGGCGCTCCGAATCGACCCCATGCGCAATCTTTTTATCATAGTGCTTGAGTTTTCGCCAAGGTTCAGCTAGGAGAGCATCCGTTTTGTCTAGCGAAAAATCGACATGAGCGCCGTCAGACATTGGTTTGCTTGGGTTTTTGGGGGGTGTTTGCTGTTGCTGGCCGCGATCCCTGCGCACGCGGCCCTGTCCCCCCAGAACGTCCTCGTGGTCGTCAATACCAACAGCACGGATTCGGTGGCCATCGGTTCCTTCTACACGAACCTGCACCCCGGCGCGAGCATCGTCCAGATCGCCACCACGACCAGCCCTTCGCTGTTGCGGTCCAATTTTTTTTCCGAGATTCGCGACCCGATTCGCTCGTATCTGAATTCCACCGCTGGGCTCGCCACCCAGATCGTGTCCATCGTCACTACACGGGGCGTGCCTCACCAGATCACCGATCCTGCCGGCCAGGGAGGCGATTCGGTGTTCATGTTTCAGGGCACCGGCACCTATTCGTCCGTGGACTCCGAGTTGACGTTGCTCTGGCAGGACATGGTCGCGGGACCGACGTTTACGAATAGTTCGCCAGCCAATGGAGCCATCCTCAATCCCTATTACGCGGCGTTCAGCCCGATCGATGCTTTTTCGCGCAATAGCATACAGACCGCGAAAAACTGGTCGGGGGTGGTGATCAGCAATGGGTTCCTGGTGTTCGAGTCGCCTTCGAGTCCGTTTACGGGCAACAACGCGTTCGGCTTTTTCACGAAGGGCAGCGAGCCGGTGGCGAACCAACTCACCCCGGGCGACCTCTACCTCGTGACAAGGCTCTCGGGATACTCGGTGACCGAGGTGACCAATTCGATCGTGCGCTCGCAAAACATCCAGGTCAACAAAAGCACCGATGTGATCGTGCTCGACAAAGACGCGAGCAATTTCGACGGCGGCATCTACAACAACGCCAGCAACATCCTCGGGACGGCGGGGTTCACCATCCGCTTCGACAGCACCAGCGTGTTCGTCAGCAACGTGCCGCCCGGCGAACTGGTCCTGTCCTACAGTTCCTACGGAAACAACTCGGCGTTCAATCCCGGCCCGCAGTACATCAACAACTACCTTCAGTTCAGCTACGCCAACGGCGCGATCTTCAACACCTACGAGAGTTTCAACGGACAGGAGTTCAACAACCCCGCCCACGGCACCCAGGGTATGGTCGCCGATTTCATCAAACAGGGTGGCTCGCTGGGGTTCGGCCACGTGTTCGAGCCGTTTTCCTTCGCGGTGGCGAACGAGGACATTTACCTGACCGACCTGCTTTTGAGTGGAAGGACGTGGGCAGAGGCAGCCTACGATTCGATCTTCCAATTGAGTTGGCAGAACCTGGTCCTCGGCGATCCGCTGGCAACGTTCAGCATCATCCCCGAGCCGTCCGCGCTGGCGTGGCTCGGGATGGGCCTCGTGCTCCTGATTTTCCGCCGCAGACGGGCCTGATTTCTGCATTTACACTCCCTGTCACGCCGCCGTAAATGGCGGGCGCGCCGACCAGTTGCCCATGAACATCGGCATTCTTGTCAGCAATTTCCTGCCTCGGCAGGGAGGAGCGGAATACGTCGTCCATCATCTGGCCGTCTCGCTCCAGGAGCTTGGCCACACCGTCACGGTTCTGGCGCCGCATGACCCGGCGGCACGCGGCCTTCAGTATCCGTACCCGGTTCACCACGCCATGCGGATGCCGTTCTTGAGTTTGGAGACACGGCGATTCTGGCAGGGCTACTTCCAAGGCAAGAAGCGTCGTTTTGACGTGGTCCACGCCCACATCGCTTGGGAGGCGGGATTTGTCGGCGCTCGCCTGAAGGCGAAACTGGGAGTGCCTCTGGTGATCACTCCGCACGGCGGCGATGTGCAAACCATTCCTGAGATCGACTATGGGCTTTGCCTGAAGCCGGGGATTGCCGCCAAGGTGCAGCATGCCCTGACGAGCGCCGACCTCGTCACCGCATTGAGCCAACGAATGCGGTTGGCCATCGCCGAACGCGGGTGCCCGCCGGAGCGTATCCGTCTGGCCGCGCCGGGCACGGAATTTTGCAGGATCCAGGCGACGGAGTCTTCCGATCTTCGCGCGAAGCTTGGGTTCGCAGAGGACGACTTCGTGGTGCTCAGCGTGGGACGCAACAGCCGGGTGAAAGACATGCCGACGCTGATCGAAGCGTTGCGCATCGCATCAGAGAAGGAATCCCGCCTCAAATGCCTTTTTGTCGGGCCCGACGAATCGATCCGTCCGCTGGTGGAACAGGCGGAACTGGCTGACCGGATCAGGATCCTCGGTCGCATGCCGCGCGGGTACGATCCCGCGCACCCCACGGAAGCGATCTTTCAAACGCCGTATCCCGAGCTGATCGCGGCCTACCGGGCCTGTGGCGTGTACGTCTCCAGTTCGCTGACCGAGTCGTTCAATACCGCCGCGCTCGATGCGTTTGCCTGCGGCAAACCGGCAATCGTGACCAACACGCAGGGCTTCATGGACGTGTTGAACGACGGCGTCAACGGCTGGAGCGTGCCGCCGCGCGATCCTGCGGCGCTGGCGGAAAAAATCCTCAACCTGGCCCGCAACCCCGACGCGTGCCGGCGGATGGGCGAGGCAGCGCTTGCCAAGGCCGCCGCCTACGAGTGGACAGACATTGCCAGGCGTTTCGTGTCCGTCTATGAGGAAGCGCGGGCGAATCGGCGGTAAGCACTGCATTTGGCCTGTCACCGAACATGACAAGGGGTGTGGAATTGACTCTGTAGGTTTCCCGCCCGAGCATTACACTGTGGCGTCGATGGAAAAACCGGTGCTTTGCTATCGCTATGGCCCCTCGAGTGGGTTTACGCTGATCGAGTTATTGGTCGTAGTAGCGATCATTGCCATCCTGGCGGCGCTGCTGCTGCCGGTGCTCAAGGGGGCCAAAGAAAAAGCGAAGGAATCCAAGTGCATGTCCAACCTGCACCAGATTGGCGTGGCAGCCTTAACGTATGCCGAAGACTACGGAGGTGCTTCGTTGTGGCATGGTGGCACGTCCAAGATCGTCATCCCAGACGCCCCCAACGGCGCCTACCCGGGTGCTCCCAACGGGGAGTGGTTGGATACACTGTACCTCTACATGCGCGAAAACATCGAGGTACTCGAGTGCCCGTCGCAACAGACGCAACGGCCGACCTTCGTGGCGGGAGGCTACGTGTACCTCCAGATGATCCCTCCGAAGCCGCCGCGGAAATATTACCCCGGCTACATCATCAATCAGCAAGTCTGGCATTACTGCGGTTCCGCAGATGGCTTCATCTGGGGACCGGGACTGAAATTGAACAGGGTCAAGGATCCTTCCACCAAAGTGTGGATCGGGGACGGCTCCTGGCATCCAGCGTTGGGTCTGGAAACCGCCGGAACGGTCTCGGCCATTTGGGCCAGCAACACCAGTCCCGGCACCAACTGGGTCCTTCCGGTCTCGAAACGGCACCGAGGCGGCAGCAATCTCCTGTTCTTCGACGGCCACGTGGAATGGATGTTGTACGACAAAGTCGTCCCCTGGGTGCAAAGCGATCCCGCCTATCGCCTGTACTGGGACCCCGACGGCGACGGAAGCCATTGTACCCCTTGAAAACCGCCCCAAGCCATTCGACGATTGAGAGAGCATTCACTTTAATAGAACTGCTGGTCGTCGTGGCGGTCATCTCCGTGCTCGCGGCGATGCTGTTGCCGGCGCTCAAGAACGCCAAGGAGAAAGCCAAGGAAACCAAGTGCATGTCCAACCTGCGGCAACTCGGCGTGGCGGCAATTTCCTATGCCGGCGACAACAACGACGGGTGCATTGACTGGTCGATCAATAGCACGTGCTGCGTGGGTTGGTCGAAAGTCGTCATTCCTGGGCAGTGCGGCGGCTATGGTTCCGAGTGGCTCGACAGAGCGTTCGCTTACTTGAACAACAACTGTGAAGTGTTGGAGTGTCCGTCGCAAGAGACGCTGCGAGGTTATTGCTCCACGCCCGGACCCTGCAATAACCGCAAATATCTTCCCGGCTATTCCATGAATGAGTGGACCATGCATTACTGTGGCCCATACGACGGCTACATCTGGGGGCCGAACTTGCGCTTGAGTCAGGTCAAGGACCCCCCGACAAAGATTTGGTTCGCCGACGGTTCGTTTCGTTCGGGTGACCCTTCGTCCTGGTGCAACTACGAGTCATGGATGCCGCTGATCGCCAAATGCGAGTCATGGTGCCCGTGCGGACAAAACGGCCATACGGCGATCTCCAAGCGTCACCGTGGCGGCAGCAACTTGCTGTTCTTCGACGGCCACGTCGAGTGGAAGGACTACGACGATGTCATGCCCATCGGCAGTCTCTATTCTGACGCCACTGCCATCGCCTTGTTCCGCCGATGGTGGGATCCGGACGGCGACGGCAACATCTGCACGCCTTGAGATCGAAGATTGGGTGCATCCTGGTTTTTGATCGCTTTGATTTTCCACGTTTTTCCGTGGGTGTTCAGACTGGAACGAGCTTTTGCATGGTGGCGCGAGCGTCCCGCTTGTCGCATTCAAGAGCCATCCGGGCGCGACAAGCGGGACGCTCGCGCCACCATGCATCGGTGTAATGGCTACCTAATTTACCGATCGCGAAATCCCGCCCACCTCTCTCCCTTCAACTGCTCGACACGGACCAGTTGAAGAAAACCTTCGGCGCGCGAACCTACACCGTCGAGTACTGGTAGGGCAGCCAGTCTTGTCACCTGCCGTAACAACCGCACTTCTCGTTGAACCGCTCGGCTCTTGCCGATACGATTCCCCCACCCTATGCGAATCATCCCTTTGCTTGTTGCGGTCGTCCTATCCTCGCTGGCGGCCACCGATGCGCAGTCTCTTCCCGCCACCAACCAACTCTCGCTTTGGCTGAAGGCCGACGCGGGGGTGGTTTCGAGCAACAACACCGTCGCGGCCTGGATCGATCAGAGCGGGCGTGGCCACGGCGCCACACAGGCCATCGCGACTGCTCAGCCGACCCTTGTCCCCAATGCCATCAACGGCAAACCAGCGGTGCGTTTCGATGGCGCGGACGACCGGCTCGCCACGACACCCGGTGCGCTTAACCCCACGAACTTCACCATCGTATTCGTCGCCGACTACGGCGCGGGCGACCGGCTCCTCGAAGTCGGCGCGCTCCAGTGGGGCCAGGCGAACACCGGCCGCTGGGACAACTCGGGTGGGTTCAAGATTCCCGCCGGCCAGGACAACAACGAACTGCACATCCATGTCCTGACCTGGGACGGCACCAATTACGCCAGCTTCCAGAACGGCGCGTTTTCGTTCCCGCTGAGCCGAGGCAGCACGGCGACGACCCGCAGCGACGTTTCCCTGGGCGGGCGTCACGACGGGAAGAGCTTCGCCAGCGGTGACATCGCTGAAGTGCTCATTTACGATCAATGCCTCGCCACGAACGAGTTGAGCCACGTGGAATCGTATCTTGGGACGAAATACGGCATCGCGCTCCAGCCGGTCCGTTTCAAGCAACGAGCGCTGGCCGCCGAGCGCGGCAAAGACCCGCACCTGATTTTTTACGCGCCGTTCGAGGAAGGCACCGAGGCAGCAGTCGCGGCGGGAAACCCGAAACCGATCCGGGATTCGACGACGATCGAGGCCGGCAAAGTCGGCAATTGCGTCCGAACGACGAAATCCTACCAGCCGCTCTGTTACGACGGGCGCGGCAACGTGGACCTCAACTGCGGCACGCTCGCCACGTTCTTCAAGCCCAACTACGACATCGTCGAGGAAGAATGGGCCGAAGTGATCAGCGTCGCGACGGAGATCGAGGGCTACTGGAACAGCGTCCTCGATTTCATCCTCATCGACCAAACCCTGCACGGCCAGTTGTTCGACGTGGGCCGGTACACCCGGCGCGCCGGCTTCCCCATCGTGGGCCGATGGAAAAAAGGCGAGTGGTACCACATTGCCATGACCTGGGACCGCAACCAGGGCATGCGCGTGTACGAAAACGGCGTCGAGAAGGCTTCCACGTGGGGCACGCAGCGCTGGTATTGGAACCAGGTGCCGAGCGTGCTCAACATCAACGGCGGCTACTACAGTTCGCGCGACTCGTGTTTCGATGAATTCACGGTGTATTCCCGCGTGCTACCGCCCGAGGCAATCGCAGCGCTCGCGCGCGGCGAAGTGCCGAAGCATGAGCCCGTCGCCCCGGTCGCGGCGGACGTGCACGAGCAGCGCGAGCGCGAGAAGTACGGTTGGACCGCGGAGGACTTGAAGTCGTTGCCAGTGGTCGGTTCGACGCCGATGGAAATCACGTGGGCGCGGATCGAACACACCGAGGACTGCAAACGCCGGATGGCCCAGCCGTACGAGGGACTGCCGTCGTCGTGTTGGCCACATGGTCGCTATGGAGCTTCGGTGAGCGGCAAACAACTCGAAATTCATCTCGATACCGATCGCGAGTACGACCGCGTGCGATTGTTCGCGCAACGACCGTTCAAAGGCCGCATCGCGCAGCCGCAGCCGGTGGGCGATCCGAAGACGCTGGTCGAGGTCAAAGCCGACCGTCCGATCTGGCGCGCGGTGCTTCCCGAGAAACTCAAAGCGCCCTTGTTGCTGTTGCAACGCGACGACGGCTGGATCGGGCAGATTGACTTCTACCAATGCCGCGAGCGCAAGGACCTCAAGACCATGCGCGTCTTCGTCCGCGCGGAACAACTCGAGCGCGTGCCGGACACCCAGGCGGGCCTCGCCATCAAAAGCTGGCTCTCGCCCGGCGCGCTGCGCTGCGTGCAAGTGAGCGAGACCGGACGCGGGAAGGTCTTTACGCTTGCCTGCCCGGCGTTCGGGGGATTCCAGATGTTGACCGAGCCGCTCACGGACTCCGTGCCGCTGGAAGGCATCGTGATGACGCTGGCGATGAATCCCTTCGCCACGGACACGCCGGTCACAGTCAAAGTCCGCGAGCCGGTGTGGCCCCAGCGCGAGTGGTGCAACGCCGACGTGTTGATCAAGGCCGGCACCCGCGAGGCGACTCTCATCCTGCGCCCGCGTCCTCTACTGACGAAAGTCGGCGAGCCGATCGCGGTCGAGGTCGTTGCCGGCGCGCCCGTCGAATGGAAGCTCGGCGTCGGCTTCAGCAAAATCGGGTTGATCGACGGCTACCGCGACAAGATTTACCCGATCCACGTCGCCGACCAGATGGAGTTCATCCGCGAAGCGTTCTCGGAGATCAACGAGGGACACGTCTTCGATTATCTCGGCGCGTCCTGGGACACCTGGGCGCGACTCGCCCGGCCGGCGCTGGCGTTCAACGAAATCGCGCCCGAGCATCCCGTGTTCATGCAGCTCAAGCATCGACTCGGCTGGGAAAAGCAGCGCCAGCCTTACCCCACGCCGCCGAACCCGTCGAACGCGCCGGAGTGGGCACTCTGGGAGCTGGAGTGCATGAAGCTCATGAAGCAGATGATTCATTGGATCATCGATAACCGGCAGATCGCCAACGGTGAATTCGGCGGCGTCTGGGGCGACGACACCGACATGGTCGAGAACTGGATGGGCCTCTGGCTGGCGTCCGACGATGACGACAAAATCAAAAACTCCGTCCGCCTGCTGATGGACGGCGTGTGGAAATACAACCTCGAAGAAGGCGTCAGCCGCAGCATTCGCGACGAGTTGCACGCCTACGAGGAGGGCCAGGGCACGATCTCGCAGCGGTTGATCGTGGATTACGGCAACCCGACCGCCGTCGAGCGCGTCATGACCGCTTGCACGCATTACCCCAAGTGGGCGAAGAAGGCCGAGGACGGGAAATGGGATTTCATCAGTTGGTACTTCGGGGTGAAGGGCGCGTGGACGCACGGCGCGTTCGGGTCCAAGCAGGGCGGCTACCTGATGCTCGTGCCGGCCGCGTGGCTCAGTTGGTACAATCGCCATCCCGCCGTGCGCGACATTCTCGCCAACTGGCGCCCGGCCCGCGAAGCCCAGGGCATGGCCGCCGACGCCGCGTATGAGTTGACCAAAGACCCCGCGTTGTACGCGAAGTACGAGGAATTGGTGAACAAGGGGAACACGCGCTATCTGAATTACATCAACGAAGCGCTGAACTACGTGCCGTTGCCCGCCGACACGAAGCATCTGCTGAGCGCCGCCAATGCCGCGCGCGGGCTGGAATCCGCCAGCACGAATTTCCCGACCACCATCTGGGGCATCGGCTCGATGCACGTGCCGACGGAAGCCTACTGGCTCGCGTGGAAAGCGACCGGCGACAAGAAATATCTGACCGACATTTTCAAGATGTGCTGCCAGCATTTGAACGAACAGATGTGGCTCTACACCGGCGCGTTGCCCTCCACCGACCGTTGTCCGCCGCCGGCTCGCGCGCTGGTGCGGGCCATGCTCGGCTCGCGCCCCAGCGACCGCGGCGGGGACAGCGCGTTCTGGCCGCGTCACGCGCTCAGTTTCGAGCGCGGCGCGGACAACTTCGCGTCGCTCGTCCTCGAAAACTACGAGAAGACGATCAAGGTGTTGTTCTGGGCGTTCGACGAAAAGGAACACCCGCTCCGTCTGCGCGTCTGGCGCGTCCCTCCCGGCGAGTACAAGCTCGGTCTCTACGACGACCCCGAAGGCGACGGCAAATCGAACGGCACAATCAAGGAATGGACGGCGAAGCTCGAACGCTACGCGCCGGTGGACTTGGTGTTGCCGCCGCGCAAACAAGTGTTGTTCACCGTCGATCCGATCAAGACCGAGGAGATGAACTTCGACAAGCCCGATCTCGCGATCGGCCCCGAGGACGTGAACCTGGAGTTCGCCTCCGGCCACCTGCACGTCACGGTCCACAACATCGGCATCAAGCCTGCCGATAACATCCTCCTGCACGCCATCGATACGGGAACCGGCAAGGTTGTTGATACCGCGACGGTCCCACATCTCGAAGCCCCGTTGGACCTGAAGCCGCGCACGGAAAAGGTCGAGTTTCACAATCTCGACTGCCGCATCCACAAGACCGTCGAGGTCGTCCTCGATCCCGAGAGCAAAATCGACGAGTTGACTGAGTACAACAATCGAGTCCTCTATCGCTTCTGAGGATTCCCCAATCGTTGAAAAGGCTGAAGCGAACGAGAGCATGCCGGGCTGTCCACCCTTTCAAGTGCCCGAGGCGGCTTGCTCTCGTCGCGTTCCGCCTATAGGTTGGAGAGCCATGACCCAATCACCGCACGCAGCCGGGTTCGACATCATCGACCCATGAAGACTTTGTCACCGACACAGGCGTACGAAACAGGACGCGCGGCCGGTCGAGCTGCCAGAGACCATCTCAGGCAGGACATCGAGTCCGCCTTTCGCTCGGCCCGCCAGTCATTCCCGGCCAGCGCCGAACTGGATTACGCACGCGAACTGACCGAGCTGGACCGGGAACGAATCGAGCATGCGCCTGGCCTGACGCGGTTTCCCGAAACGAAGGGAATGCCTGACCGGCTGGTTGCCGAACGAAAGGGGTTTCTCGATGGCAGCGGCGGTGGACCGCTCGAACTGGCATTTCGTTACTCGTGGGAGTTCTTTCGGACCCGCCGGCTCCTGACCCGCTACGTGGGCCGGGGGACGCGCGCTCCGAAAGGCGAATGCACCGCCGTGTTCATCCGCAACAGCAAGGAGGGCGGACCGCTGTTTGGACGCAACTGGGACATGCCGAACCATCCGTTGCCGTGGTTCATGGACGTGCCTACGCAGGGCCCCGATCACGTCCAGCGCCTCGCCTGGAAGGGCGTCTCGTCGGGAACGATGTGCGACGAGGAGCCGGTCGAAATCTTTCCGCTGAACCCGTTCGAGATCCTTCCCGACGACTGTCGCAGGGTGAAGGACATCGTCGAGTTCGTCCGTCGCTACGCCGATTTCTGGGGGCCAGGCAACGGTATCATCGTGGACCAGGAAGACGGCGCGGTCGCCTACGAGAAACTCAACTGCCGGGTGGGCTTCCGCTATGCAGAGGATGGTTCCGCTGCGGTGACGGCGTGCGCGGTGGTGATCCCCGAGATCAAAGCGTTTCGGGACCAGATTCACCGAAGGTCGATGGAACTGCGTGGTCTGGACGTGGACCATTCGCCCGATGCGCACTACTGGGCGGGATGCGAAGCGCGGTACCACCGTCTCCTGAAGCTGACGAGCGAAGCCAGCCGCAACGGCGCGACGTTGTGGGACATGGCGAACGTCGTCACCGACCACGCCGTGCCGTATCCCGACCGCGTGTGCATCGCCGGCGAGACCTGCCATCCCGATTTGAAACCCGAGGAGGCGGAGTGGACGATGACTTCGCGCGCGATGGTGCTCTCGGGACCAAACCGCCGCGTGCTGTACTTCCGCGTGGAAGGAAACAAGGCATGCTATGAGAACCCGCCGTTCCTCGTGCTGGGCAAAGACGTGACGCTCAAGCCCGAATGGCTCAAAGGCACGCGGTCGGATCCTTCGTCTCCCAAGCCCGTTTCCTGCCTGCCGGAAGATGCGGACCTGAACGACGACAGCGTCTTCCGGCTTTACAGCGATCTCGTATGGCGCAAGTGACCGCCTTGGGCGTCTGGTTCTGTTCGGGATGCCTTATGGCACCGGCCTGAAAAAGCTTCTGGAAAATCCGCATCCCCACGGCTACAAACGCGCCCATGAGTTACGATGTCGTGACTTTCGGCGAAGCGATGGTGCGCATGGCGCCGCCCGACTTCAAGCGACTGGAGCAAACCGCGTCGCTCGACCTGACCATCGGCGGGAGCGAGTTCAACATCGCCATCGGCGTCTCGCGGCTCGGGCTGCGTTCCGCCTGGGTGTCGCGCCTCGCTGACAATCCGCTCGGCCACATGGTCCGCAACAAGGCGCGCGAGCACGGAGTCGATACGTCGCACGTCGTTTGGTCCAGGAAAGACCGGTGCGGGCTGTATTTCCTCGAGTTCGGCGCGTCGCCGCGGGCCAGCCGGGTCATTTACGACCGCGCGAACTCGGCGATTGCCAACATCAAACCCGGCGACGTGGACTGGAAGAAGGCGTTGACGGGGACGCGCGCGTTCATGGTCAGCGGGATCACGCCGGCGTTGAGTGGCTCTGCCCGCGAGACGACCGTGGAGGCGGTCAAGGCTGCGAAAGCCTGCGGCTGCAAGGTGGTGGTGGACCTGAATTACCGGAAGAACCTCTGGTCGCCCGAGGAGGCCAATCAGTGCATGGAACCGCTGATGCACGACACGGACATTCTTTCGACGACCGAGGAGGACACGAAGGTGGTGCTCGGCATCGAAGGGAGCAAACCCAAGAAGGGCAAGGCCAGCGACGAGTTCAAGGAAGTGGCCGCCGAGAGCTACAAGGAGGTCGCCGAGAAACTCGACCGGAAGTTCGGCTTCGACGCCATCGTGATCACGCTTCGGGAGAACCCGTTGGTCTGGCGCAACACCTGGACGGCCATTGCGTACGCCAAGGGACAAATCCATCGCACACGCAAGTACGAGCTGGAGATCGTGGACCGCGTGGGCGCGGGGGATTCGTTCACGGCGGGTTTTCTCTACGGTTACCTGACCGGCGACGCGCAGAAAGGCGTGGACTACGGCGCGGCGTTCAGCGCATTGAAGCACTCGTTCCCCGGCGACATCAACTGGTGCACGCGCGAGGACGTCGAGGCGCAGGTCAAAGGCGCCGGCTTGCGGATCTCGCGCTGAAGTCCGCCGCCGTGATGCGGGGGCGACTGCCGCTCACGGCTTGAGATGCTCGAACCCGCCGTCGATCAGGTAATCGCAGCCGGTGATGAAAGCGGCTTCATCCGAGCACAGGAACAACGCCAACGAGGCGATCTCGTCGGGTTGGCCCATCCGGCCAATCGGCTGGGTCTTGGAAAGTTTCTCGAACATCTCCTTCTCGCGGCCGGGGTAGTTTTTCTTGAGGTAGCCGTCCACGAACGGCGTGTGCACCCGCGCCGGCGAGATGCAGTTGCAGCGGATGTTGTACTTGAGACAATCGCACGCGACCGACAACGTCATCGTATAGACCGCGCCCTTGCTCATCGAGTAGGCGAACCGGTCGGGAATGCCCATCGTGGCCGCTACGGAACAGATGTTGAGGATCGCGCCGCCACGGGCCTTTAGGTGCGCGACACCGGCCTGGAGACAGTTGTAGGCCCCTTTGATGTTGACGCGAAAGACGCGGTCGAAGTCCTCCTCGGTGGTGGTCTCGACGGTGCCGATGTGCGCGACGCCGGCGTTGTTGACGAGCACGTCGAGCTGACCGAACCGTTTCACGACGGCATCGAACGTCTCGCGCACGAGTTTTTGCTGCGAGATGTCGCACGGGAAAAACGCCGCCGCACCGCTCGCCGACTCGACCAGCTTCACGGTTTCCTCGCCGCCCGGCTGGTCGAAGTCGAGCGCGGCCACGCGCGCGCCTTCGGCGGCGAAACGTAGGCAGATGGCCCGTCCGATTCCCGAGCCGCCGCCGGTGACGATGGCGACCTTTTCCTGCAAGCGATTGCCGGTCATCGGGCGGCCAACGTAGGGAAAAACGCTGAGCGCGTCAACGTCGGAAGAAACCGAGACGGCCAAACGCAAGCGGGTGCGTCTCGCATCTTGAGCGGTCAACGATCCATGGTGGCGCAAGCGTCCCGCTTGTCGCGTCCCGCTGATTTTTCAAGTGCGACAAGCGGGACGCTCGCGCCACCATGGAAAAGCTCGCCCAATGCATGTGGGGAGGCGCCTCTGCGCGCCGACCGGCTGCCGGTCATTTGTCCTCCAAAGCTACGTGGGACCGGTCGGCGCGCAGAGGCGCCTCCCACATTCACGTTTTCGACGGAGCAACTCCTTCGAAACGATCAAGCACTACCACGAACGTCCCATCCGTTTTCGATTCCGGCGGGAAGAGCGCTCGCTGCTCGATCTGGCGAAACTCCGGGTGCGACGCCAGAAACGATTCGACAACCTGCTCGTTCTCCTCGGGTTCGAGGCTGCACGTGCTATAGAGGAGTCGGCCGCCAGGTTTGAGGAGTAACGCGACGTCGTCGAGGATCGATCGCTGCATACCGCCCAAACGCGCGATTTCCTTCTCCCGGATGCGCCAACGCAAATCGACACGGCGACGCAGGACGCCGGTGTTCGAGCACGGCGCGTCCACAAGGATACGGTCGAACGGACCGAGGATGGAGGATGGAGGATGGAGGATGGAAACGATCGTCGCGCCGAGGCGGTTGCAGTTTTCGCTTACGATCTTCAAACGCGTCGGGGAAGAATCGGCGGCGACGATGCGGCCCTGGTTCCGCATCTTCTGCGCTATGTACGTCGCCTTGCCTCCCGGCGCAGCGCAGGCATCAAGGACCGTTTCGCCGGGCTGCGGATCGAGCAAATCGACGGCCAGCAGCGTGCTCGGGTCCTGCACGTAGAAATGACCGGCCGGAAACGCGTCGAGCCGTTCGAGCGGGCCGGGCGGCTCGATCTCCAAACAGAGCGGGTGCGCCGGGGAGTCGCGGACGACCACGCCTTGCCGGCGCAACTCGGAGCGCAAGGCATCCGGGGTGGTCTTGAGTTCGTTGACGCGGGCGTAGATGGGCGGCGGTTCGTTGTTCCATTCGAGCAACGAAACGGTCCGTTCCACGCCGAATCGTTTCCGCCAACGCTCGACGAGAAACGGCGGATGCGAGAACGCCGTGGCCGGGTCGGTCCGTTCGAGGCCCTCCCAGTCCAACTGGATCTGCGTTTTCTCCCGCGCGACGCGACGGAGCAGCGCGTTGAGGAAACTGCGCTTGGCCGCGGAAGCAAGCCGAACGGTTTCGTTCACGGCGGCGTGGTCGGGGATTCGGTCGAGCAGAAGGACCTGGTACACGCCGAGGCGCAGGAGGTTCAACGGTTCGCCCTGCGGCGGCTTCGCCTTGCATCGCGCGGCGATCACCCAGTCCAGCAACGCGCGCCAACGGACCACACCGTAGAAAAGTTCGACCAGAAGTTTCCGGTCGGCTGGAGAAAGCCGGCTGCGCGCCAGCGCGCCGTGCAAGATCGTGTCGGCCAGCGCGTGTCCGCGGTCCATGGATTGCAACAACTGAAGCGCCAGCGCGCGGGGATTAGCGTCCGAGGTCACGCAACACCTCCTCGATTGTCTGGATGCGCGTCTTGAGAATCCGTCGCGCCTTCGAGATGTCGAGCGAGACATCGGGCGGTCGCGGCGGGAATAATTTCATCTCCGCGCGCGTGACCGGCTGGATGCGCGAGAGGTCCCAGCCGAAGTGCCGCGCGATCAGCATGCCCCATTCGTGGCGCGAACGGCGCTCGGGTCCGCACAGGTGCAGGATGCCCGTTTCGTATTCTTCGGCAAGCTCCAGCAATGCCTCGGCGAGGTTCTCGACGCCGATCAACGCGCGGAACTCGTCGGTGAACAGCCGGATGGTCTCGCCGCGTTCCAGCGCGCGCTGCATGACTTCGTTCACGCTTCGACCTCCGTTCGGGCTGGTACCGACCATGAGCGTCACGCGGACAATCAGGCTGTTCGGGGCGAGGTCCAACGTCGCCCGCTCGGCCTCGACCTTGGTGCGCGCGTAATGGCTGAGCGGGCCGACGGCATCCTCTTCGCAGTACATTCCCTTCTCGCCGTCAAAGACAAGATCGGTGGAGAGGAGCAACAACCGCGCATCGAGTTCGCGCACGAGGGCTGCGAGGCGCCGGGTGGCATCGACGTTTACGCGCGTCGCAAGGTCCGGCTTCTCCTCGCATTCCACGGGCGTGGTCATCGCCCCGGCATGGATGACGACGTGTGGCGCGAATTCGCGAACGGTCTGTTCGAGCAGCGGGAGGTCGCCGAGATCGACCTTCGCGACGTTCGCGGTCCGGCTGCGCGGACTGTGCAAGCCCAAAACGTGGAACGTTCCTCGCGCGAGCCGGACCAGGTGCGAGCCGAGGAGGCCGCCCGCACCGGTGACGAGCAATCGTTTCACGCGGCCATGATAACGCGCTGGACACGGGACACAAGGCGCGCGTACGATTCCGCCATGAAGTTGGTTTGCGTCTTTCTCCTCTGCGCCGCCGGCGTCGCGTGCGCGGACGGGACAAACTACTGGATCGAACGCTACCCCGGCGACGGCATGAAACAGCTTCCGAAACGCACTTCGCCGAGGAAGGAGCCGGCAATCTCACGCGACATCGCCGAGATCGGCCCTTCCTCGACGAACACCGTGGCGAACACCAACGCCACCACGGCCGCGCGGTTCATTGTGCCGAGGGTTGCGTCCAAGGACTTCGCGCCGTCGCGGTTGCCGGAACCGAAGGCCAAAGCCGTCGTCATGCCGAAGCGAAAACACAAACTCCCGCCAAGTCCAAAGGTCAGCGACAAGATCGGCCGGGAGGAGAAAGCCGAGGCGCAGGTGTCCGAGTCTCCCGCGCCCGGGACGAATTCCCCGCCGCCCGCCGCCTCGACGCAGTAACGGGCGGTGGTACAGTTTGAATGATCAAGTCCGTGGAAGCGGGTGAACTGCTGCCATCTTCATGAACCTGCAACCGTTCGGAGTAACGACTTCGGTCGGAATCTGCCGGGTACATCCCAGTTTTGATCGGTTTGATTTCCACTTTTCCGTGGGGAGTTAGCTGGAGTGAGCTTTTGCATGGTGGCGCGAGCGTCCCGCTTGTCGCACTGCAAGAGCCAGCCGGGCGCGACAAGCGGGACGCTCGCGCCACCATGCTCCTCGACCGCTCAAAAAGTGAGATGCACCCGAATCTGCCTGTGACTCAGTAACGGTTGAGTGGCCCGGTTGTTGTGATAGGATGCCTGCGGTCCGTTCCAACGAATTCACGATGAGCAAAGCAATCAGCCTCCGCGCCACCGTGGTCGCGACCAAAGACCAGGTTTCGGCTAACCTCGCCGACGAAGGCGTGATCCTCCACCTCAAAGACGGCGTCTATTACGGGCTCGATCCCGTCGGGGCGCGTATCTGGGGACTGATTCAGCAACCGAAGCTCGTGAGCGAGGTGCGCGACGCGATTGTGCAGGAATACGAAGTCGAATCCGCCCGTTGCGAGCAAGACCTTCTTCGGTTGTTGCGGGAAATGGCCGACCGCGGGCTTGTCGTGGTCACCGAGGCGCACTCTGAACAAGCTACGTAAATTCCTGGCGCGTCCCCGGGCCGAGCGCCGAGGCTTCGTTCGCGCGGCGCGGTTGCTGTGTCTGTTCCGGCTGGGTTTGTGGGTGCTCCCCTTCAAGACCATGCAACGCGCCGCGGAACGAATGGGCAAAGGGGCGAAGCCACCCACGGCTCCGCAATCGAGCGAAGAACAAGTCGTATGGGCCGTCGCCCGGGCGAGCCATTTCATCCCCGGCGCGAACCGTTGCCTGCCGCGCGCGATGGCGGCGCACGTGTTGTTGCGCCAGGCGGGGCATTCCAGCGAGCTACGGATCGGGGTCGCGCTCGATGAACGGAAGAAACTCCAGGCCCACGCGTGGGTCGAGAGCCGCGGCAAGGTCATCATCGGCGACACGGACCTCGGTCGCTACACGCCGCTGCCTCCGATCAAGGAAACGACGTGAGCGGCATCGCGGGAGTCTATTACCTCGATGGCCGTCCGGTCGAACGGGCGGAAGTCGAACGGATGACCGCGAGCATCGCCCATCGCGGACCCGATGGGGCGGGCGTCTGGTGCGCCGGCTCGGTGGGATTCGGTCATCGGTTGTTGCGAACGACGCCGGAATCCTTTTTCGAAAAGCTCCCGCTGCAGAATCAAGCGAGCGACCTCGTGCTCACTGCCGACGCGCGCATCGACAACCGCGACGAGTTATTCGGCGCGCTGGATTTGGATTGGGGTGGACGCCCGAGAGCCGAGATCGCCGACAGCGAACTGATCCTGGCTGCTTACGAACTCTGGGGCGAGGCGTGCGTGGAGAAACTGCTGGGCGATTTTGCGTTCGCGATTTGGGACGGTCGGCGACGGCTCCTCTTCTGCGCGCGCGACCACATGGGCGTCAAGCCGCTCTACTACTACCGCAGCGGAGGCGTTTTGGTGTTCGGCTCGGAAATCAAAGCTCTTTTCTCACTGCCCGAAGTCCCACGTCGGCTCAACGAAGTTCGCGTGGCCGACTATCTCACCACCCGGCTCGAGGACAAGACGATCACGTTCTATGAGGGCATCGTGCGCTTACCGCCGGCGCATACCCTCGCTGTCGGCGGCGGGCAGCCCGCACCGAAGCAATATTGGCAGCTCGACCCCTCGCGGGAATTGCGGTTCGGCTCGGACGAAGAATGTGCTGAAGCGTTTCGCGCTCTCTTCCGCCAAGCGGTGCGGAGTCGCCTGCGCTCAGGATTTCCCGTTGGCTCGCTGCTCAGCGGCGGGCTGGATTCGTCCTCCATTGTCTGCGTCGCACGCGACCTGCTGGCGGAGGAACGGAAATTGAAGCTGCTCACCTTCTCCGCGACGTTCGACGAAGTACCCGACTGCGATGAGCAGCCATTCATCCGCGCTGTGCTGGCCCAAGGCGGTGTCGAGCCGCACTTCGTGCGCGCCGACCGCATCAGCCCGTTCGTGGGCTTGGATCGGCGGATGTTCCTCGAGGACGCTCCGCCCGTGGCGCCAAACCTGTACATCCACTGGGGGTTGTTTGGCGCAGCTCAGGAGCGAAACGTCCGCGTGCTCCTCGACGGCTTCGAAGGCGACGCCGTAGTGTCCCTGGGACTCGAGCGCCTGGCTGATCTGGCGCGCGAGGGGCGATGGAAACTGGCGGCCCGCGAAATCTCCAAGCTCGCCCACGATCTTCATCGGCCCGCGATGGCACTCTGGTGGAAGCGCGCGATCCGGCCGCTGCTGCCGCGGTTTGTGAGGTTTTCCTGGATCGGCCTCCGCGAATTCGTTCGACCCTCTTGGGATAGCGAGGGAATCCTTAGCCGTCGGTTTGCCCGTCGGGTGGGCGCGCCAGATCGGTTCCGCGCCCTCGCGCCTTCCACTGAACCGCCTTCCGCCCGCGAATCGCATTGGCGGCGGCTCGACTCCGGGGTGATGCCGTCCCTGCGGGAGGCGGCGAACCATTCTGCCACCGCGTTTGGCGTCGAACTCCGCTATCCATACGCCGACCGACGTTTGGTGGAGTTTTGCCTGGCGTTGCCCGCCGATCAAAAACTGCGAGAGGGCTGGACTCGCTGGGTGCTGCGACGGGCGATGGAGGGCGTCCTGCCGCGTGAAATCCAGTGGCGTGGCAGCAAATCGGATCTGAGCGGAAGCTTCAAACGCGGACTGCGTGAGTTTGAGCGAGCACGTCTGGACGAGGTTCTTTTGCGCCCGCCTGGCGCGTTGGAATGCTACGTGGATATCCCGCGGCTGCGAACGGCGTACCGGCGCTTCTTGGAGGAGGGATCCAGCCGCTTGTCCATGGCAGTTTGGAAAGCGGTAACCCTGGCGCTGTGGCTTCGAAATGCCAGGTTGGAAGCGTCGGTTCCCGAACCAACCCCGAATCCCCGCCCGGGCGCTGAAATTATGGTTTGACACTTATTCGATGCACGTGATAGTTTTGACGTTGAATTTTAGGAGACCGTATGGAAACCCGAAATCAGAGAATCATCACTGGCCCAAAGAACGTGGCGGCTCTCGCGGACGAGAACCTCGTCAAGAAGCCCTACGCCACACCACACCTTATTGTGCACGGCACAGTCGCAGACATCACGAGTACTCCCGGTGGCGCGAACACCGACGGTACCGGCGGGTCGCACGGTCCTCCCTAAGCTTTGAGCTTCAATCCCCGCGGCAAGGGGAAACAAACCTTTCGCTACCGAGTTTACGGCCTAGGGGTTTGCTCTGCCCTTCAGCTTCCTGAGTTGCTGCCCTCCCGAGCCCAAGTTGACGTGCGAATTGGGTTTGGCAAGATCGAGTTGCCTGCAACACCAAGACGGTCTGGCTCAACCCGAACACAAGTGAGTGCGGATGGCGTGTACCTTTCCTACCCGCGCGTCGGGAGGTTCCTGGTTCGTGAGGGAAAGCAAATCGTGGTCAGCCCGCATCCCGCCGTCGAAGTGCGCGTTCTTCGCTTGTTCCTGCTCGGCGTGGGTCTGGGAGTGATCCTCCATCAACGCGGGCGATTCGTGCTCCACTCCAGCGCAGTGAACGTGGCGGGCGGCGCCGTGGCCTTTCTGGGATGGTCGGGCCAAGGTAAATCGACGATGGCCGCCGCCATGCACAAGCGCGGGCACAGTCTGGTCGCCGATGACGTGGTAGCAGTAGATGCCGCGGGGAGCGCCCCGAAGGTGTATCCCGGATTCCCCCAGCTCAAATTGTGGCCCGAGGCAGCCGTCGCGCTCGGCGAAGCGCTCGAGTCGCTGCCGCATTTGCGACCGGGCCTCGATAAGCGCGCGCGACGAGTGACCCGGGGGTTCACGCGAGCGCCGCTGCCGTTGCGACGGGTTTATGTGCTGGCCGAAGGCGGCACTGCCGGGATCGAACGGCTGCCGCCCCACGATGCGATGCTCGAATTGATTCGCCATTCCTACTGCGCTCGCTTGCTTCAATCCATCGGGGCCGAGACGCATTTTCAGCAGTGCGCGACCGTGGTGAACCAGGTGGGCGTTCGAAGACTGCGCATGCGCCGCGATCTGAAAGCGCTCGGCGGCCTGACCCAATTGGTGGAAGACGACCTTGGCAACGATCCTTGATCCAGGTGGACCGCCACCGTCGCGGCCCGAAGCGGAGCTGCTGCTGGGTTGCGCGCGCGTCACGATGGACCCCGAGCGTGCCGGGCGGATGCGGCAATTGCTCGAAGCGCCGCTCGATTGGGCGTTCCTGTCCCGCATGGCGACGCGGCACAAAGTGACGCCGCTGTTGTACCGGCACCTGAACTCGCTGGACGTGGCCGGCGATCACCTCGGTGAACTGCGCCAGCGATTCGAACGCAACATCCACCGCAATCTGTTCCTCTCCAGCGAATTGATCCACGTGCTGAAACTGTTCGACGCCCAGCGCATACCCATCCTGCCGTTCAAAGGCCCCACCTTGGCCTCGGTCGCGTACGGCAATCTCGCGCTGCGCCAGTTTGCGGACCTCGACATTCTCGTTCCCCGCGAGCACGTCGCGCCCGCCCAAAAACTGCTCCTGGCGCAGGGCTACCGCCCGCAACTGTCTTTCGCCGCGCAGGAAGCCCGACTCCTCCGTTCGGATTGCCAGCGCTCGTTCGTTCGAGACGACGGCCGGGTTGAGGTCGAGTTGCACTGGGATGTAGCGCCGCGTTATTTCTCTTGCGACCTGGACACGGAACGGTTTTGGGAGCGGTCGCAACCGGCCGCGCTCGGCGGCGCATCCGTTCCGTCGCTTTCTCGCGAGGACTTGCTGCTGGTGCTCTGCGTCCACGGTGCCAAGCACGTCTGGGGACAATTGAACTGGATTTGCGATGTGTCGGAACTGCTCCGCGTCAGCCCGAACCTCGACTGGGAAGCAGTGCGGGAGCGGGCCGCAGCGGCAGGCGCCGAGCGAATGCTGTGGCTCGGTTTGTTTCTCGCGCATCACGTGCTCGGGGCGGCCCTGCCGGATGCGATCGCGCGACGCTTGCAGGATCGTTCCGAACTGAGACGCCTGACGGATCAGGTGACACGCGGACTATTTATCGAACCGGGCGGCAGACCGGATCTGTTCGAGCGATCGGCGCACCAACCACTGGCGGCGCGAGTGTTGTTCCATCCGTTTCATCTGCGGGTGCGGGAGCGGTTTGCGGACAGGATTCGCTACTGCCTGCGACTCGCCTTCACGCCCAGCGTCGCGGACTGGGAGTTTGTAGAGCTCCCCTCGGCGCTGTTCTTCCTCTACCACCTCCTCCGCCCGGTCCGCTTGGCGGGCAAGTATCTCGTCCGATTTTTCCGTCGCCCGACCACTCAAGCAGCGCTCTGACAGCGCGGACAATAGAACGTGCTCCGCCCGCCCTGCACGATCCGCGCGATTGGTTTCCGGCAGCGATTGCAGGGCTTTCCCTCACGATCATACACGGCGAAATGTTCGGACGGATTGTCTCTTCGCTGGCCGCTTCCGTAATAGAAGAGGCCGTCCCGGATCCCGCCGGAACTCATGTTCATCGAAAGTCCGCCGCCGAACCGGATCGCTTCACGAAGGGTCCGCACAATCGCGGCATGAAGGCCGGCGACCCGGCGGGGACCGAGCGCGCGGCAAGGAGTTCGCGGATCGATTCGCGCCTTCCACAGCGCCTCGCAGGCGTAGATGTTCCCCAGACCCACCACGATGCGCTGATCGAGAAGTCGAGGTTTGACGGGACTACGGGAGCGCTCCAATTGCGCGGCGAGGTATGCGACGGTGAATTTGACGCCGAGCGGTTCGGGACCGAGCTTGCGCAGGGCGGCATCCCCGAGCTCGAGATGGCCGAACTTTCTGGGGTCGTGGAATACCAACGCACAGCGTTCCAAGGAGACGTGTGCAACATCGTGCTTCTCCCGGCGCCCAACGAGGGTCGGGCAAGTGAACAGCCGTCCCGTCATGCCCAGGTGCGCGAGAAAGCAGGTCCCGTCCGCCAATTCGAGTCGGAGGTATTTCGCGCGCCGAGCGAGAGACACGATCCGTCGGCCCGTCAGCGCGCGGGCGAATCGAGCCGGCGTCGAGTTCCAGAGCGAGCGCCGCCGCAGAATGCGCACCGAAACGATTCGCCGCCCCACGACTCGTGGCTTCAAATGCCGCGCGAGGATTTCAACTTCCGGCAGTTCGGGCATGCCGTCAACCTATCCGGAACGCCGGCCACACACCAGCAAATCGGGGACAACCAAGGTTTCCTTTGACGCTCACCCCGGCCAACGCACAATTGACGGATGGCAAGCAGTCCCACGGCCGCCGCGACGGCGGAGATGACGAAACAGATCTGGTCGAAACCGTTCGTGCTCACCTGGCTCTCGACGTGGCTGATCTTCCTCGGCTTCTACGTCTTGTTGCCGACGCTGCCCGGCTACTTCATTCAAATCGGCGGCAAGGAATCACACGTCGGCTGGCTCATCGGTTTGCTCACGATCACCGCGATGATCGTTCGCCCGATTGCGGGACGGTTGACGGACACGCGCGGGAAAACGTGGACGATGCTGTTCGGGGCGGGCTTGCTCACGGCAACGGTCGTCTTCTATTGGCTCGTGAAAACACCGGGCGCGCTGCTGGTGTTGCGGTTCTTCCACGGCATCGGATGGGGAATCTACCTGACGGCGGCGGTGACGTTGATCGCCGACATCGCGCATCCGACGCAACGCGCGACGCTGACCGGCCACTACTTCCTGGCGAACACGCTGGCGATGGTCATCGGCCCGTGGCTTGGCACCGTGATTCTCGAACAAGCCGGCTATGACTACCTGTGGCTGTTCAGCTTGTCGATCGGGCTGACCGTGCTGGCGTTGGCAACCATCTGGCCGCTGCACCGCGGCGCGCCTGCCGCGATGCCGGGCGGGGAGGGACGCTGGATCACGCCGAAAGCCTGGCTACCAGCGGCGACGATTTTCTTTGCGGCGTTCACGTACGGCGGCGTGGTGTCGTTCTTGCCGGTGTACGTCGTGGCGCAGAAACAGGTCTCGCTGTTCTACTGCGTCTATGCGGTCGCGCTCGGGTTGAGTCGGCCGGGTGCGGGTTATCTGGCCGACAGATTCGGGCGGCGCCAGGTGATCCTGCCTTGCCTGTTCGCGCTCGCGGCGAGCATGGCGGCGCTGGCGTGGAAACCGTCCTTGCCGGGCCTGATGATCGTAGCGGTCCTCTTCGGGATCGGCTTCGGCGGCGCGAGTCCCGCGTTGAACGCGTTCCTGATCGACCGCGTGCCGCCCGAGGAACGCGGCGCGGGAATGGGAATGTACGCCGCCGCATTCGAGTTCGGACTGACGATCGGCGCGGTCTTGCTCGGCGCGGTGTTGGGCTGCTGGGATTTTCGCGTAATGTGGCTTGTTGCGGCAGCCGCGCCGCTGTTCGGGCTTGCGACGTTCGCGTTGGGTTCCCGGCGGTAGCGGATACAGACCCACGCTGGCCGTATGCAGCGCGGTTCATTTGCGGCAGTCGAACCGCGCAATGAATTGCGCTACGAAGCTACGAACGGGGTTCATCGGGAATCCATTGAACACACGGCCTTGATTCTGTAGGCTGCGCGCGACATGAGCATGCCGAAGCTGCCGTGGCTTTCGAAGCTCCCACCGCGCCGGCGAAAACTGGTTCTCTGGGCGTTCTGGCTGCTGTTCGCGTACACCGTGCTCGGGTTCCTCGTCCTGCCGCCGATCATCAAATCGGTCGCTGCGAAGAAGCTGACGGAACAACTCGGCCGCCCGGTCTCCATCGCGGGCCTCCGGCTCAACCCCTACACGCTCTCCGTCACCATCCGCGGGTTCCTGGTCCGCGAACCGACCGGCGAGGCGTTCGTCTCCTGGGACCGCCTGTACGTGAACCTCCAGCTCTCCTCGATTTTCCTGCGCGCGATTGCATTGAAAGAATTCACCATCGAGCAACCGTACGCCAACGTGGTCGTAAACAAGGACGGCTCGTACAATTTCTCCGACATCCTCGCCAAGGCCGCCGCCGCGTCCGCTGAGCCAAAGCCCAAAGAACCATCCAAACCGCCGACGATCCGCATCGGGAAATTCCAGGTCGCGGGGGCGAAGGTGGACCATCGCGACCTATCCCGTAAAACGCCTTTCGCGCAGATGATCGGGCCGGTCAACGTGAACTTGGAACACTTCAGCACGCGCCCCGACAACAAGAACCCATACGCGTTCACGGCCACGACGGAGTCCGGCGAGAAGCTGGCGTACAGCGGGTATTTTTACCTCGAACCGATTCGTTCCGGCGGCGAGTTCTCGCTCGAAAACATCTCGCTCAAGAAGTACGCGCCGTACTACGACGAGCTCGTGCGGTTCGCGATCAGGGACGGCGTGGTGGATGTCCGCTCGAAGTACCAGGCGGAGCTTTCCGCAGGCGTCACGATCGCCTACGTCACGAACGCCACGGTGACGCTCCGTTCTTTCAAGATTGCCGAGAAAGGAAGCGAGGAGGACCTGATCGACATTGCCGAGGTGAAGGTCGAGGACACTTACGCCGACGCCGTGGCGATGGTCGCCACAGTCGGCTCGGTCTCGACGCGGGATTCGCGCATCCTGTTGCGCCGGCTCAAGAACGGGTCGGTGCAGTTGCTGACGTTGCTGCAACCGGTGCCCGGCGCCGCCGCGACCAACGCGGCCCCCGAACCGGCGGCGACCGCGCCAGCCCAGCCGGCCACCAATGCGCCGACCTTGAAGGCCGAGGTGCGGCGGATCGTGGTGAACAATTACGCCGTCACGCTTGAAGACGCCAGCAATCCGCGCCCGGTGAAACTCGTGCTCGACCAGATCGCGGCGACGGTCACGAACGTCACGCTCGCGCCCGGCACGAACATCGGCGTCAACATCTCGTTGCGTTGGAACCAAAAGGGCGAAATCAAAGTGGACGGCACGGTTTCGTTGACGCCGCTCCAAACCGATCTCCATCTCGCGTTGAAGGAAATCGAACTGCGGCCGGTCGACCCCTACCTCGATCCGTTCCTGAGCCTGCTGATCACCGAGGGTGGGTTTGGCCTGGATGGGCGCGTCACGTTCGCCATGCCCGATCCGAACCAGCCCCCCGACTTGCGTTTCCAGGGCGACGTGAGCCTCGACCGGTTCGCGACGGTGGACGCGGCGTTCGGCGAGGATTTCCTGAAGTGGCAGAGCTTGCAGATTTCCAAGCTCGACGTGACGCTCAACCCGCTCGCGGCCACCATCGGAGGGATCGCGCTGACGGAACCGTACGTTCACGTCGTGATTGCCACCAACAGCGTGATGAACCTCCTGGCGATCCTGAAGAAAGAGGCGGCTCCAGCAGCGACGAACGGCGTCGCGGCCGCGGAACCTGCGCCCGTCCCGACGACGACTTCCGCACCGTTACCCAGGATCGTCATCGGCGGCATCACGCTCACCAACGGCGTCCTGGCTTTCCATGACAAATCGCTCAAGCCGACCGCGGCCATGTCCGTGAAACAACTCAACGTCTCGATTGGCGAACTGAATACCGAGCAACTGCAAAAGGCCAGGCTCAGCGTCACTGCCAGCGTCGATGGCTCCGCCCCCGTCACGGTCACCGGCGACGTCGCCGCCGTCCCGAAACACGAGAGCGCCGACATTGCGGTTACGATCAAGGACATCGATCTGACCCCGCTCGGACCGTATTCCGGCAAGTACCTCGGCCACGCGCTGAGCAAGGGATTGTTCAGCCTTGACGTGAAGTACGTGATCAACGAACGCAAGCTCGACGCGAAAAACCTCATCCTCATCGACCAGTTCACCTTCGGCGAGAAGGTGGATAGCCCGGACGCCACGAAGCTGCCCGTTGGCCTCGCCATCGCGATCCTCAAAGACCGCAATGGCCGGATCACCCTGGACGTTCCGATCCAGGGCAGCCTCGACGACCCGAAGTTCCGCGTTGGCAAGGTCGTCATGCAGACGTTGCTCAACATCCTCGTCAAGGCCGCGACGTCCCCGTTCAGCCTTCTCGGCGCGGCGTTCGGCGGCGGAGAGGAGCTCAGCTACCAGGAATTCCCCGCCGGCACGGCCCAGTTGCAGACGAACGAAGTCAAGAAGCTCGACGTGTTGGTCAAGGCCCTGTCCGAACGTCCTGCGCTCAACCTCGAAATCCAGGGCTGCGTGGACGAGGAGAAAGACCGGGAAGCCTTGCGCCGCGCCGTGCTCGAGGCGCGGCTGCGCACGATAAAGCTTCAGGAACTTCGCAACACCGGGCAACCCGGCGCATCGCTCGACAAGATCACACTCACCACGGACGAGTACGCGCGCTATCTCAAAGCGGCGTATCTGGAGGCTTCGGTCAAAGGCGGACTCGCGGCCCCGCCGAGTGCGACGCCCGAAGCGACGCTGGCGGAATCGGAGAAACGGGTCGCGCCGGGCCAGCCGGCCAGAGACGTGGAGAACCAAGCGGCGGCCAAGCGTACGGCGGGCAGCAAACCCTGGAACGTCGTCGGCAAGGAGCGCATCCCGGCCGCGCAGCCCAAAGGCCCCGTGCCGGCCTCGGCGCCCGCGCAGAAAGCCGGCGCAGTTCGATCTTCGCCGGCGCAAGACCCGGTCGCGGCGATGGAGCGTCCGTTGCTCGATGCCATCGAAATCAGCGCGGATGATTTCCGTCTGCTCGCATCGGAGCGGGCCAAGCGCGTGCGGGAGTACGTTCTTCAGAGCGGCAAGGTCGAAGCGGCGCGGCTGTTCGTGACCGAGACCTCCGCCGAACTGCCCCCAAACAAGGGGACCCGCGTGCAGTTCAGCCTGAAATAGTGCGTCCTTCACTTACAATCCGTTCGACAACGCGGCGAGCGCGTGTACTCTTTCGCCCATGAGCAAAGTCATTTCGTTCCACTACACACTGACCAACTCGCGCGGCGACAAGATCGATTCATCCGAGGGGGGCGAGCCGATGAGCTTCATTGCCGGCAAGGGACAGATCATCGCCGGGCTGGAGTCCGAGTTGGAGAAACTCAAGGTGGGCGAGAAGAAGCGTGTCCAACTCAAGGCCGCGAACGCTTACGGCCTGCGCGACGAGAAAAAGGTGCACGAGGTCAAGCGGTCCCAGCTTCCCAACCAGTCGATCAAGGTCGGCGACCGTTTCCGCGGCGGACACGAGGCGAACGCCCCGATCCTCACGGTGACCAAGGTGTCGAAGAGCCATGTCACGCTCGACTCCAATCATCCCCTCGCCGGCGAAGACCTGACGTTTGACGTGGAACTGAAAGGCATCCGCGACGCCACGACGGAAGAACTCGACCACGGCCATGTCCACGGCCCGGGTGGGCACCATCATTGACGAGGAACCGGGCGCTTCGCGTGCCGTATCGGTCGATTCACGTCGAACGCCACGAATTGACTGATCAACGACTCCCCTCGCCTTCGATCTCGTCGAGCTTCCCGCGCGCGGTCGCCGCGGCCTCGGTGTCGGGATACTTGGCGACGATCTGCTTCAGGACCTTTGCGGCATCCGCCTTGCGATTGACGTTCAGGTACGTCTGCGCGGTCTTGAGTTCGTTGGCAGCGGCGGTCTCGTTGGCCGACTTGGCTGCGGGAGATGACGAGGCGGTCTTCGTGGCGCCATCGGATTCGGTCTTCGCGACCGGCCCGGCCTTCTCCAGGATCCCTTCGAGCGCGCGCTTGAAGTCAGCGGAGGTCTTGTACGCGCCGCTCCAACGGTGGAACTCGCTGCCGTCGGGCTTGACGATCACGACCGTGGGATAGCCGCGGACCTTGAACTGTTTCGCCAGCGCGCGGTCCTGCTCGGCGTTGACTTTGTAGTAGGCGAACTTGTTGACCGTGTCCGGGATTTCCTCGATTTGCTTGTCCATCTTTTTGCAGTACCCGCACCAGTCGGTATAGAAATCGATCATCAGTAGCTTGCCGGATTCGCCCGCCTTGCGCACGGCCTGTTTGTAGCTGCCGGTGATGGGTTTGACTCGTTCCGAGCCGAGGCTATCCAGAGCTTGAAACGCGAGCAAGCTGAGGATCGTAGCGGCACCGCAAAATTGTGTGAATGTCATGGCGCCTAATCGTAGCCGCGATTGGCTTGGGATCAAGAGCGACTTTATGGATCGTCTCCAGGCATTTGGGTCGCGCATTGGGACCATGTACCGTTCGTAGTACCGACTTCAGTCGGCTTCGGTGGCACGCGCAGATTCCGCCTGAAGGCGGTACTCCGAACAATCGCAGGTTCATGGAAAGCGCCGGTCCGGGCGAATTGCGTCGCACTCAACTCAACACCGTCAGCGTCCCGCTCGTCACCCCGAGTTGTTTGACGACGTTCAGGCGGCGGAACAGCTCGGTGGACTCTTGCATCGACCCGTCGAGCAACTCCCGGTAAGCAGTCAGGATCCTTCGCGTCTGCGTCGCGTTTTCTTCCAACAATTCGACGCGAAACGTTCGCAAGCCCGACTTCATGAACTCGCGCAGATAGTCCGCGCCGCTCTGGGCCCGGGAATGAAACACGGTGTTGCGGCAACCGACATCGGCCTTCACGGGATGCTCCATTCCGACCCGATCGCGCAGCTTGAGATTATGCCGGTCACAGGGACGGCCGCAATTCGTGTGGTCGGTGCCTGTGGACAGGAACGCGGCGAAGACGCAATGTTCCATGTGAAACATCGGCATGTGTTGATGGATCGTCAGCTCGAACCACAACGGCGGCGCGGCACGCAGCAGATCGAACACTTGCTGCGCATTCAGGTCGTAGGAAATCGTCAGCCGCTCCAGGCCCTCGGCGATGAGCAACTCGGCGGTCAGCGGGTTGGCGACGTTGAGTGAGAAGTCGCCGATCCTGCGCAGCGTGCTGCGGCTAAAATAATCCAGCGCGCCGGGGTTGCGGATGAGAATGCCATCCGGCTGGCAGCTCTCGATCAGTTTGAAGAAGCCTTGTTCGCCAGCTTTCTGGATGCGAGGGGTGGCCAGGAAGATGGAACTTGGTGATTGGTGATTGGTTGTTGGTTGTTGGCTGCGGACGAGCGCGACGGCATCGCGAGACCGGCGAATGTCCTCGAAGTCCACGTAGATCGTTTCGCACCTTTCGGCTAGCGCGACGCCGATCTGTTCCATCGTGCGGCAGAGGACCACCAGTTCACTGCGGCGGACCGGGGGAGCGGTCGCGCGCAACGAGCGAATATGGGAGAGCTGCCGCGAGAGCGCAGGCGCGGTTGTGGTGGCGCCGGTCCCCGGGCGCCTCTGCGCGCCACCAGGGTCAACCGCCTCCGCACCCAGACGCTCGACAATTTCGCGTCGCAGGCGATTGAGTTCGCTCACCGGCAGGATCACGTCCCCTTCGAGTTCATTGCGAACGGTGTCGAGCACGAAGCTGGTGTCACCCAGCCGTCCCAGTTGCGCGCGAAGTGTTTCGGTGATCAAAGGACGGTTTTTGGCGGCTTGCAGCGCCATCGTTGATTCGGCCCAGACGCCGTTTGCTTCGATGCGCAACGGTTCGCCCACGGCGCCGCTGACGCGGAAACTCAGGGCGACCTTCGGCGGGGAAAGGTCGCGCTCGAACGACTTTCGCAACTCCCGCGTGAGTTGCGGGTCGCTGGTCTTCCACACACGATCGCCCCGCTTGATCTTCGAGAAATCGATGCGCCCGCGACCGAAATGCAGGCGGTTGCCGTAGATTGCGTATAACGCGCCGCCTTGTTCCTTGTCGGTGTCGCCGCCGGTATCGAACACCAGACCGTCGCCGGAGCGAAGGGGGTGGGCGAGGGTTTGTTCGCTGAACTCGACCTCGACGTGGTCGTGGCCCACACGTTTGACAGCCCCGACGAACGGCCCGCGCTTCTTGCCGAACCGCGCGTGCACGAGCTCCTGATGATTGACCCCGTGCAGCCAACCCGGGTACAGACCGCGCGAGAAGACCATTTCGAGTTGGTAATGATCGTGGTCCGTGGTTCGTGATTCGTGGGTCGCCAACGCAGCGTCAATCGCCTTGCGATAAACCTGCGTGACGGCGGCGACGTACTCGGGTGTCTTGAGGCGGCCTTCGATCTTGAAGCCGGTAATGCCGAGTCGGATCAGTTCCGGGATTTCGCGCACCGCGGCGAGGTCCTGCGGTGAGAGAAGGTACCGCCGGTCGCCCATTTCTTTCTGCACGCCGTCCACGATCAACTCGTAAGGTAGCCGGCACGCTTGCGCGCACTCGCCACGGTTCGCGCTGCGCTGGCCCATGGCTTCGCTGGTCAGACATTGTCCCGAGTAGGCAACGCAGAGCGCGCCATGGACGAAAACCTCCAACGACGGCAACGGCGAACGATCCCCCGGGCCTTCGAATGCACACAAGGAATCGGCTGCCTGAAACTTCGCCAGCTCCCGCATCGAAAGCTCGCGTGCGAGCACGACGCGCTTGACCCCAAGCCGCCCGGCAAACTGCACCCCTTCCGGCGACGTGATCGACATTTGGGTCGATGCGTGCACATCCATGCGGACGCCCAATTCCCTGGCGAGTCGCGCCAGGCCGAGGTCCTGCACGATAATCACGTCCACACCCGCCCGGTCGAGCGTCACCAACTGCTTCTCCGCATCGGCCAGTTCGCCGGTGAAGATCAAGGTGTTGAACGTGCAGAACGCGCGGACACCGTGGTCGTGGAGAAACTGGACCAACCCGGGCAGTTCTCCCTCGCTGAAATTGTCCGCCCGCATCCGGGCATTGAACCTCGGCAGCCCGAAATACACCGCGTCCGCGCCGTTCGCGACGGCGGCGCGCGCACACTCCCTGTTGCCGGCGGGCGCGATGAGTTCGAGCTTGGGAGCCATGTGAGCCAGAACGTACCACACGCCGACAACCGTGGAAAGCACACAAACCGCGCCGAAACAGGAGGAGTCACGGAGGACTGTAACCAAATCATGCCTGGTCCGTCAGCAGGAGCAAATGAAAGCACATGAAAGGAAACCACGATGAAGACCAAAACCAAGATGTCATGCTCCTGCTTGGAATCCTGCTGCGAGTGCTCGCCATCGAAACCGGGAGCGAAAGCGACGGAATGCCGTTGTTGCGGCGGGTGCTGCTGCAGACACAGCAGCTCGCAAGCGACGAGAGGTGTGAAGTCCGGGACGCGCCGGCGCTCTCGATAGGATCGCCGTCAGTCGTGGCTGGCGTTCATCCAGCGCTGGCGTACAATCGCTACGGACACCCGACTCATGCACGCACCTGTCACAGAACCGGACCGGGCCAAGCTCCTGGAGACGCAACTCCTGGCGCACCACGACGCGTTCCTGGCTTTCGTCCGCCGGCGCGTCGCCGATCCGGATCTGGCCGAGGACGTGTTACAGGATAGTTTGCTGAAAGCGCTCCGTGCATCTGCAACCGTCCGCAATAATGAAACCATCGTTGCGTGGTTCTATCGCATCCTGCGGCGGACGATCATAGATCTGTATCGTCATCGCGCGGTCGAGCGGAAGGCCATCGACGAGTTTGGACGCGATGCCCGTCGAGTGATTCGTCCAACGGACGAACCCGCTGTATGCCGCTGTTTGCAGCTTTTGTTACCGACACTGCGTCCCCAGTACGCTTCCTTGATTCAGAAGTTGGACCTTGAAGGCGTTCCTGCAGAACTCGTAGCCAGTCGCTTGGGCATCACGCCGAACAATCTCAAAGTCCGGCTGCATCGCGCGCGTCACCAGTTGCGCGAGCGGCTCGTCGCCACGTGCAACATTTGCGCGACTCATCGGTGCCTTCATTGCGATTGCGAAAGCTCGGGTTCCGATCCCGTGCCAAGATCAGGGTGAGCGTGTAGAACCCTGCGAGGCGTGCTCGCGAAACAACCTTGTTGACGTGGGGCACGCGATCCTGTACCAACTCGGTGTCGCTCTCGGCAGCTCTGATGCGGACTGAATACGGAGGCGTGCAACGACTCGTTGGCCGGAATTCGATGGTGCAGCGACGACCTGCTGCATGCCCGCCTTTGCCGTCTCTCGCCGGCCAGAGCCCGCCCGTTTTGTTCGATTCTCATCCGGATGGACGGAAACAGCCAGCGCATCGTGCGTCACCTGCGCACGACGCCGTTGAATTCAGACCCGGGAACTGCCGTCTTTCCCATGGCATCTAAGGTGCTAAATTACTATGTGTCCGGCGAGAGTGGACGGCTCAACCCGGCACAGCGTTATGATCCAGGCGAATTGCCGAGCGCGGTTGACGAGTAACGACTTTCGGTTCCTGGTCGAGACTCTGGCTCGAAAGTCGGCGGACGTACCATCGCTGGAATCGCTCCTGCGCGACCCCGAAGGACTCGATCAAATCCTGGACCACGACCGGGTGTTCGAAGCCATCCTGCATCGGACAGACTGCCTGCCGGTTTCGCCGCACCTGTATTTCTACGTGATTGCCCGGCGGATTCTGCGCAACGCCGGGATCGACGACCGCTCCGTGGCGGATTATCTCGGCGCCATGCTGGCCGAATTTTCGCAGACCAAGAACCTCTACCAGCTCCCGAACCGGCCCGAGCAACAGGTGGAGTACATCAGCGACCTGCTGGCGATCATCTCCGAGGCGCGCGAGGAGGAGACGTTCGTCGTCCGCGCGCACATCGGCAACTACACGCTGTTCCTGACCGGCATCTTCCCGCAACGGCTGCGATATCGGGCAAAGCACAAAGGCGCACCGAATCTCTCCTACTACGAAGACGTCGGCCGCATCAATTTCCGGCTTCTGTCCGATCACGCCCTGGCCCGCAAGCGCCACTTGGACGAAGTCTTCGGGTGCCTGGGAGAACAGTTCCGGGAAATCCGGCTCAGCCTGAACCAAATTTCCGAACGGTTCCTCCATCTCGACACGGATGCCGGCGTCGACCGGGCGCTGCGACTGGCATCGGGCAAGTTCCAATGACCCTGTTCGAGGAAATCCAGACGCTGCTCGAACGCACGTACGCTGCGACCGGACTCAAGCTCGAATCCTTCCTGATCGGACGCCAGAGGTTCGCGGACTTGTCCGCGCAGGCCGGGCCTTCGACGCAGGAGTTGAGCGATGCGGGACGGACGTTTCTTCGTTTGCTCGATGGAAACCTCTTGTTGGCGGTCTATTACTCGGCCCAGGTGGTCGATCAGTTGGAGCGCGAGCATCCCAAGGAGGTGCTGAACGACCGCAACATTCGACCGCTGATTGTGTTCGTCGAAGAAATCACGCACGCCACGCACGCGGCCTTGCGGTTTCTCGAAGGGCATCGCGACATCGCTGACGAAAACTTCAGCCGCGACCTGGAGCTTCAGGGAAAGGTGGATACGTACCTCGTGCTGCAATGGCTCGTGGGGTCCCTCCGTTCCGAGAATCGAATCCAGCGGGAGGATCGGGCGTGGTTGCGGCGCCATTTGTTCGACGCCGAGCGGTTCGACTACGCGTACGGCAATCTTGCCGAGCGGTATCGACAAACAAACGTCCTGGGCGCCTGCTACACGCGGTTCTTGGACGGACTGCGTCCTGCGCAGCGCGTCGCCGAGATTCGAGAATTTCGCCCGTTGACCTACCCGGAGAAACGAAGTCGCATCGAATCGCTCGGCTAGGCAGCATCCTCCGGTCGCCATCCCCAGGACGCAACTCGGGGACACTCTGGCAAAAGGAGTTCCCGCTTGCTTTGGCTGGCTTGGCCCACTTAGGGTGTGCGGCATGCGCGTCGCGTTGTTCGTCCCATGTTTTGTGGACCAGTTTTACCCGCATGTGGCCATCGCCATGATGCAGGTGCTGGAACGCCTTGGAGTCGAAGTTCATTACCCGATGGAACAAACCTGCTGCGGCCAGCCGGCTTTCAATACCGGCTATTGGGACGAAGCGCAGCAGGTGGCGACGCGGTTCGTCGAAGTGTTTGAGAAAACGGGGTGCGATGCGGTCGTTGCGCCGTCGGGATCGTGTACCGCGATGGTGCGCGTGTTTTACCGGGAGTTGTTTGGGGTGGGCCACCCGGCGAATGATCAGTCGTCCGTGATCGGTGATCCGTTTCGGAAGCGACTCGCGATGGTCACGGAGAACTGCTTCGAGTTCTCGGAATTCCTGACGAAGAGACTCAAGGTCACGGACGTCGGCGCGCGGTTCCCGGCCAAAGTCACGTTCCACGATGCCTGCCATCTTCTCCGCGAACTGCGCTGCAAGGACGAGCCGCGTCAGTTGTTGCGCGCCGTGAAGGGGCTGGAGTTGGTCGAGATGAAGGAATGCGAGACCTGCTGCGGGTTCGGTGGGACGTTCTCGGTGAAATTCCCGATGATCTCGACCGCGATGGACGAGGTGAAAGTCAATAGCATCAAGGAGACCGGCGCGGAATACGTCGTCGCTTGCGACTCCAGTTGTCTGATGCAGATCGACGGCTATTTGAAACGCCAGAGCATCCCGGTCAAGTCGATCAGCCTCGCCGAGGTGCTGGCCTCCACATGATCTCAACCGAGCAGAAGGCGTTTCTTCAAGACGCCGAGGTCAAGGCCCACGACCTCCGCCACCGGGCCATCATTCACAAAGCCACGGTCACTCA
>Ga0187892_10001802_pt1 | contig 46722 bp, 32 predicted proteins | sample MA1701073metaG_FD_139345 | JGI IMG/M metagenome (GOLD analysis project Ga0187892, IMG submission 139345) | Bio-ooze microbial communities from a basaltic lava cave in the Kipuka Kanohina Cave System on the Island of Hawaii, USA - MA170107-3 metaG ...
ATCGAAGATCACCGGGGCCGCCGCGCCCGGCACCACCGCCTACATCGCGAGCGGTGCGACCGTCGACGCGGGCCGCGACGTGGAAGTGCGCGCGAAGGACGGCATCACCGTCTCGCAGACGGTTGGCCAGCTCGCCGGCGGCTTCGTCGGCGCCGGGGCGGCGGTCGCGGTGGTGAACCTGAACGTCAACACCACGGCGTACATCGCCGGCGACGTCGCCGCGGGCGACGACGTCGAGATCGAGTCGAAGCTGACGGAGAACTTCGACGCGCTCACCTTCTCCGGCAACGCCGGGTTCGTCGGCCTCGGCGCGTCGGTCGCGTACGTCAACGACGACAGCGTGCAGCAGGCCTATGTGGCGTCGAGTTCCACGGTGACGCACGGCGACGACGTGCTGGTCCGTGCCGAGCGCGACGCGACCTTCGACGCGACGACCGCGCAGGCCGCGCTCGGTGCGGTCGCCGCCGGCGCGTCCTTCACCAAGTACGAGATCGGCGGCGCGACCCGCGCTACCGTCAACGCGAATGCCGACATCGTCCAGGGGACGCCGGCCGGCGGCTCGAACGACGTCGCGATCGTGGCCGACTCGAGCATCACCGCCGACCTGACCAGTGTCGCCGTCACCGGCGGCGTAGTCGGGGTGCAGGTCAATTTCGCCGACGCGCTGATCGACCCGACCGTGCTCGCACAGGCGGGCACCGGGGCGAGCATCCAGGCCGACGACGACGTCACCATCGACGCCACCTCGAACGCACGCGCCGACACCGAGCTGGTGGGCGTGAACGTCTCCGGCGTGGCGGTGAGCGTGAGCCTCGCGCGCGCGACCGTGGCACCGACGGTCACCGGTGAGCTCGGCAACTCGGCGACGATCGACGCCGGCGGCGACGTCCTCATCCGCGCGCAGCACAATCCGTTCGTGCTGCAGGGCGCGACCGCGAACGCCCTCGCGGCGACCGGCGCCGCGTTTGGCGGCACGGGCGCGGACGCCCGCGCCACCGCCAACGTGCCGGTGCGCGCTTCCACCAACCCCGGCTCGCAGGTCACCGCGGGCGGCAACGTGACGGTGGAAGCGATCGCGAACAACAGTGCCACCGCCGAAACCGACGGCCTCACCATCGGCGGCGGCAGCATCGGCATCTCGATCGCCGACGCGCAGGCGAACGGCGCCACGCGCGCGCGCACCGACGGCGACGTCGACGCGGGCGGCAACGTGAACGTGACGGCGCGTGCGCTGAACGCGAGCAGCGCCGAGGCGTTCGCGCTCTCGGGCGGCATCCTCCTCGGCGTGAACGGCGCGATCGCGACCGCCTCCGCCTCGCCGACCGTGGACGCGCACATCTCGGCGAACCGCACCATCACCGCGGGCGGCGCGATCGGCGTGACCGGGCAGGGCGCGGACCGCGCGAGCGCGATCGCCACCGGCGTCTCGATCGCGGGTGGCGCGTCGATGGGCGCCTCGGTCGCCACCGCGACCACCAATCCGTCGGTGACCGGCTACGTCGGCGCGAACGCCACCCTGACCGCCGGCAACGGCGTGTCGGTGCGCGCGCTGCACAACTTCGACGGCGCCGGCAACGCGCAGACCGGCAACCGCGCGCTCGCCGACGCGGCGAGCGCCTCGGGCGGCATCCTCGCCGGCTTCAGCGGCGCGATCGCCAATGCGACCGCCAACGCGACCACGACCGGCTACATCGCCGCGGGCACCGAGGTCGACGGCGGCGCCGGGGCGGTGAACATCGAGGCGCGTTCGGGCGACCGGGCGCGCGCCGACGCCGGCGGCATCGGTATCGGCGGCCTGGGCGGAGCCGGCTTCAGCGCGGCCAACGCGCAGGCGAACGGCGTCACCCACGCGCACCTCGACGGCGACGTCCTCGGCGGCGGCGGGTTCAACGTGATCGCGATCGCGAACAACGACGCCGACGCCGATTCGCAGGCGCTCGCCGGGGGCATCCTCGCCGCCGGCGTGGGCGCGAGCGCGACGGCGAACGACTCGCCGAACGTGCAGGCGTACGTCAGCCCCGGCCGCACGGTCGACGTGAACGGCGGCGGCGGCATCGTCGCGCAGTCGCTCGGCAACGCCGACGCCGACGCGCTCGGCACCTCGTTCGGGGGCATCTTCACCGGCGGCGGATCGACCGCGACCGCCAACCTGAATCCGTTCGTGCGCGGCACGCTCGGCGCCGGCGCGACCCTGGAGGCGAACGGGCCGTTCGCGATCCGCGCGCTGCATAAGTACTCCCTCAACGGGGTGCAGACCGGCGGCGACGCGCACGCGCGCGCCGTCACCTCCGGCGGGTCGCTCTTCGCCGGCTTCGGCAACGGCACCGCGACCGCGAACGCGAACGCGGACGTCGCCGCGACGGCGGACGCGGGCTCGGTCATCACCAACGGGCAGACCGTCTTCCTCGGCGGCATCGGCGGCATCCTCTTCCCGGTCTTCATCGGCCAGGACGTGACGATCGACGCGCGCTCGTCGAACCAGGCGGACGCGACCGCCCGCGGCCTCGGGCTGGCGGGCTTCGCCGGCGTCGGCGCGAGCACCGCGACCGCGAACGCGAACGGGCCGACGCTCGCCGCGCTCTACGGCCGGATCGGCGGCGCGGACGACGTGACGATCTCCGCGATCGGCGCCGCGGACGCGGACGCGAACGCGACCGCGCTCGGCGGCGGCGGGATCGCCGGCTTCTCCGGCGCCGCCGCGACCGCGAACGCCTCGCCCGCGATCAGCGCGCTTGTCGGGAGCTCCACCTCGATCGACGCGAACGGCAACGTGGCGGTGATCGCGCAGTCGATCGGCAACAGCGAGGCCGACGTCTCGGGCCTCGCGCTCGGCGCCGTCGGCGGCGTCGGCATCGCCGCCGCCAGCGCAACCATGAGCCCGAACGTCATCGCCGACATCCGCGGTCGCACGTCGGTCGACGCGGGCGGCGGCATCACGGTGCGCGGCCTGCACAACTACTCGCTCGGCCTGAACGAGCTCGGCGGCATCGTGGACGCGTTCGCCGAGCAGACCGGCGGGAGCCTCCTCGTCTCCGGCGCGGGCGCCTTCGCCACCGCGAACGGCAACGCGGCCGTGACCGGCCGCGTCTCGAGCGGCGCGATCCTCGAAGCCGGCGGGCTCGTCACGATCGACGCCTTCTCGCGCAGCATCGCCGGGGCCGAGACCGACGGCCTGAGCGTGGGCGGCCTCGTCGCCGGCGGCGGCACCCGGGCGATCGCCAACTCGAACGGCCCGACCACGGCGCTCCTCGCCGGGCGGGTCACCGGCGGCGGGCTCACGATGAACGCGGTCGCGCACGACACCGCCACCACCGAGTCGAAAGCGCTCAACGCGAGCCTCGGGCTCTCGATCTCCGGGCAGCGTTCCACCTCCACCGTCAATCCGGACATCGCCGCGACCGTGGCGCCCGGGGTCACCGTCAACGTCTCCGGCGGCGTGAACCTCTTCGCCGGCGCGATCACCGACGCCGACGCGACGGCGAGCGGCACCGGCGTGGGCCTCCTCGCGAGCGCCGCTTCGTCGAAGGCGATCTCCTCGGTGACCCCGTCGGTCAACGCCGTGATCGGCAACAACGCCAACGTCACCGGCAACGGCGGCATCAGCGTGCGCGCGTACAACAACTACGACGGCGCGGGCAACCACCTCGCGGGCGGCGCGAGCGCGAACGCGACCTCGCCGAGCGTGTCGATCCTGTTCGCCGCGGCCGGGGCGGAAGCGCTCGCCACCCAGTCGGCGCAGGTGTCGAGCCGGGCCGGTCCGGGCGCGACTTTCGCCTCGAACGGCAACATCACTTTCGACGGCCGCTCGGCGGGCGACGCCTCCGCCACCACCTCGGGCGCCGCCGGCAGCCTCTTCGTCGGCCTCGGCGCGACCAGCTCGACCGCAGTGGCGAGCGACGTCGTGCGCGCGGGCTTCGACGGCCGCATCACGCGCGGCAACACGCTCACGGTCTACGGCCTCGGCGACAACTCGAGCTCGACCGGGTCGAGCGCGAACGATTTCGCCGGCTTCGCCGCGATCGGCTCGGCGATCTCGAACTCGGTCGCGACCACCGACGTGCACGCCTACGTGCGCGGGAGCTCGATCAATCTGAACGGCAACATCGATATCACCGGCCAGGCGTTCGGCGGCGGCGGCGCGACCGCGACCGGCGACAACTTCGCGTTCGGCGGCTCGTTCGGCTCGAACGAGGCCTACGCGACGATCACGCCGACCGCGCGCGCGACGATCGAGGGCTTCCCGACCGTCAGCATCAACGGCTCGGTCAACATCGCCGCGCTGCAGAACTACTACAACAGCGGCGGCGACCGCGCGCCGGAATCGGCGAGCGCGCACGCCACCGCCTCGGGCGGCGGGGTGCTCTTCGGCGTCGGCGGCGCGACCGCGACCGCGCTCTACAACGGCACCGCCGACGCGGGCATCACGAGCGGCGTGAACCTGAACGCGCGCGGGAACGTCACCGTGCAGAGCTTCGGCAACGCCGAAGCCGACGACCAGGCCGGCGCGACCGGCGGCGGCTTCTTCGCCGGCGTCGGCACGAGCCGCGGCTCGAGCACCGCCACGCTCGACTCGACCGCGCACGTCGACGGTCGCGTGACCGCGGGTGGCTCGATGACCATCCACGGCCAGGGTCTCGCCCGCGCCGATGCCAGAGGCAACGCCTCGACCGGCGGCGTCGTCTCCTCGCCCTACAACGAGGCGAACGCTACCGCGACGCCCGACGTCACCGCGTCCATCGGTAACGGCGCGGACGTGACCGTCGGCGGCAACCTGACGATCGCGACCGAGGGCACCGGCACCGCCGCAGCGAACTCGCGCGGCGCGAGCGTCATCAGCGGCGGCAACGGCGGCCAGTCGCTCGCCAGCGCGACGGTCGACGCCGACGTCGTGTCGCGGATCGGCGCCGGCGCCGACGTCCAGGCCGGCGGCGCCCTGAACATGAACTCGACCTTCCTCCAGTTCGACGCGAGCTATCCGAAGTTCGACGGCACCTCGAGCGGCAACCGCACCAACTGGGCGGGCGCGTTCTCGAACGCTTCCGGCGGCGTGGCGCTGCTCGGCTCGCTCGGCGTGGGCGCCGACTCGAACGCGTCCTCGACCGCCGACTTCGTGTCGCGCATCGAAGGCGGAGCCGAGGTCACCGTCGGCGCGGCGACGATCACCTCGACCGCGCGCCGCGCGGCGACCGGGGAGTCGACGAGCAGCGGCTTCGGCTTCTTCGTCGGCGAAGGCAGCGCCGACGCCGAGGCCGACGTCCGGGGCTCGACCGTCTCCGCGGTGAACGGCAACGCGGTGCTCGACTCGCGCGGCAGCGTCTACATCGGGGCCGACGGCCAGCGCAACAGCGCGCGCACCCTCGCCGACCGCAGCGGCAGCAGCGCGTTCGTCGCCGCCACCGACGCGACCGCCAACTCGCACATCTCGACCGGCACGCGCGCCGAGGTGGGCGCCGGGGCGGAGGTGTACTCGCGGCACGGCAGCATCACCATGACGACCGTCGCGGGCGGCGACTCGCGCGGCGAGGGCCGCGCCGACTCGGGCTCGGCGTTCCCCGACTCCGACGCGTTCGGCCTCGGCCGGCTCGACTCGAGCGCGATCACCGAGCTCGGCGCGGGCGCGCTCCTCAGCGCCTGCGACGACGTCGACCTGACCGCGTACCAGAACAACCTGTACACGCTCGGCTACGCCTACTCGCACGCGAGCGGCGCCGCCGGGTCGAGCGCGACCGGCCAGCCCGAGTCCTACCAGAACGACACGACGCAGGTGATCACGCGGCCGGGCTCGGTGATCGAGGCGAAGGACCTCTTCGTCGAGGTCGACACGGTCGCGCCGCTCGCCGACATCGGCTGGGACCTCTACGCGTTCGGCCTCGGCTACAGCCTCAACCTCGTCTGGGGCAGCAACATCAACTACGACCGCGCGATCGACTTCAACTCGGCGGTCTCGCTCGACCCGGGTTGCGACGGCGACCCGATCCTGATCATCGGCTCGGCCGGCGAGGTCATCGAGCAGCGCAACGTCACGTTCGACCGGGCCGGCGGCAATATCAACGTCCACGACATCGAGAACCACGGCATCGGCACCGCCACCTTCTCGCTGCCGTACGTCCTGGTGCGCGACTACGCGGTGAACGACGACTTCGACCGCTTCTTCGAGCTGCCGAAGGCTTCCAGCATCCCGGTGCTGAAGGGCGACGCGTCGTTCGACTTCCGCATGGTGTTCAACACCGTGACCCTGCGCAACGCGTCGACCGGGGACTTCGTCATCAACGACATCGACGTCCTCACCGACCAGGAGCCGGCGGTCACCATCATCCCGCCGGCGGTGCCGGTCCCGATCGCGGGGCCGGGGATCAAGATCACGCCCGACACCTCGCAGTTCCACTACACGCTCACCGAGAGCTACGACGATCCGGGCACTTACATCGAGGTCACCAACACCGGTCTCTCCGACATCGTCTTCAACGGCTTCGTCGACAACCCGCGCGGCTTCACCGACATCACCAACACCCGCCGCGACGTGCTCGATACGCCGACCGGCGTCGTGCGCAGCCAGATCGTCGACATCTTCGCCGCGCGCCACATCGGCGGGCCGTTCCCGTCCGCCGGCGGCGGGATCGGCGGCATCTTCGACGGCGTGATCGGGCTCGACACGCTCGCCGCGGGCGCGGGCTTCCTCGCGCCGCTCACTTCGGCGATCGTCGCCGGGGACGCGAGCCTGCCCAGTCTTGCCGCCGCGATCGTGGTGCCGAGGCCGCAGCCGCTCAACGTGGAGATCGTGCAGCGCGGCGACGGCTCCCCGGGCACGCTCACCGCGCTTGCCGGGCAGAACGCCTGGCTCGACGTGCGCGGCCTGAAGCGGTTCCTGTTCGAGCCGCTCGGCGTCGATGCGACCGTCACCGCGACCAGCGGCGAGATCCGCTTCCTGATGGAGTCGGGCGGCTGGATCTTCCCCGGCATCGGCGAGCCCTCGGGCTGGGGCACGGTGCTCGGCGCCTTCGCCACCGAGTTCGACGTGGCGCTGCGGGCCGGCAAGAACATCGTCTTCAACGGCCTGAACGCCGCGGGGGTGCGGCTCGACATCATCGGCACGGCCGCGCCCGGCGGCGAGCTCAGCGGCTCGACGACCGGCCTCGTCGACCTCGTCAATCCGTTCGACACGCTCCGCGTCGGGATCGTCCAGTCGACCACGAACGACGTGCGGCTCGGATCGATCGGCTCGATCGTCGATGCGCGCAACGACAACGCGGTGAACGTCATCGCGCGGAACGTCACGCTCAACGCCGGCTTCGGCGGCGTCGGCTCGGCCGACAACTTCTTCGACGTCGACTCGAGCAACCCGGCGACCGGCACGCTCAGCGCCTCCGCGCTCGGCGACATCTTCCTGTTCGAGACCGCCGGCGACATGCGCGTCGGCCGGATCGAATCGTTCCTGGGCGATGCGACCTTGTTCTCGACCGCATGGATCGTCGACGACGCCGACGGCGGCGCGCGCGACGTGATCGCCGACAAGGCGCTCCTCGTCGCCCGGACCGGCATCGGCCAGTCGACGAACTTCCTCGAGACCGACGTCAACCATCTCGCGGCGGTCGCGCTGAGCGAGGGCGGGATCTACATCGCCAACGCGGGCGACCTCGAGCTCGGCGGAGTGCTCGGCACGTTCAGCGTGCTCTCGCTCTTCGGGCCGGTGAACATCTCGACCACCGGCTCGATGGAGATCTCCGAGGCGGTGCTCTCCACCGGCAACCTCGTCACGCTCTCGACGATCGACGCGGCGTCGGCCGGGCAGAACCTCACGCTCAACGCCGGCAACTTCATCCTCGCGCCGAACGCGGTGGTAAACCTGATCTCGGGCGACAACGTCCTGATCGAGGAGGGCAGCGGGATCCTCGCCGGCCGCCTCGTGACGATCGAGGGCGACGCCGGCAACGCCGACCCCGGCGCGGGCGCCATCGTCGACGTCCGCGGCCAGATCTTTGCCGGCGCGGTGAACATCCTCGGCAACGGCGACACCGACGCCCTGCTGCTGCGCAACGCCACCCAGGGCACGTACGGCATGAACGGCCGCGAGAGCGGCGACCTGTACGGCGTCCTCTACTCGGGCAGCGGCAATTACGTCGTCAACGTCTTCGACTCGGGCAAATCGGGGCAGGACACGCTCGCGGTGCTCGGCACCGCCGGCGCGGACAACGTCCTGCTTCGCGCCACGCCGACCGGAGCTTTCGTCGCGAACCTGCACGGCACGCCCGTCAACGCGGTCGAGCGGGTGAACTACAACGGCCAGATCGAGCTCCTCGGCGTGATCGCCGGCGACGGCGACGACACGGTGACGCTCGACGACAACCGCGCGCCGACCCTGATCTACGGCGGCAACGGCAACGACCGGTTCCAGGTGGGGCAGCTCTTCCTCAGCCCGCGCGACGCCGCCGCGGGGGTCACGGCGGCCAACGCTTTCGCGACGACGCCGACCACGCGCGGGCTGCTCTCGAACGGCAACAGCTACCCGACGCTGATCTTCGGCGAGGCGGGCGACGACAGCTTCACCGTGTTCCACAACTCGGCGCCGCTCGGCCTCTCGGGCGGTCCGGGCAACGACACGTTCGCCATCCACGCCTTCGCGACCGTCGCCGTGAGTGCCGACGCCGCGTTCACCACCGCGGTCGCCGCCGTGGCGCCCACGGTGCGCTACGTGGAGAACGCACCGGTGATCGTCGTCGGGGACGCGAACACCGACACGCTGAAGATCGTCGGGACGGAGTTCAACGACGCCTTCGTCGTCACGCCGACCGCGGTCACCGGTGCCGGACTGAACGTCACCTACGCGACGATCGAGAACCTGAACGTCGACACGGCGGAGGGCAACGACGCCGTGCTCGTTCAGGGCACGGCGGCGGGCGTGCAGACGAAGATCCAGGGCGGCGTCGGCGCCGACACGTTCCTCGTCGGCAACGGCAAGGGCACCCCGCAGGTCCTGACCGGCACGCCGACCCTGCCCGCGGGCTCGCAGCCCGGGCTCGGCGGCGCGCTCACGCTCGACGGCGAGGGCGGCGCCGGCACGGCCGGCACCTACTCGAAGCCGGTGATGCTGCCGGGCGAGACCGACGGGCTCAAGCCGACCGGCAAGGTGCTCGCCTTCGCGACGACGCGCGCCGGCGCGATCACGATGACGGTGGACGCCGCGGCGCTCAAGGCCGGCGGCTACGACGCGCCGGCGCTCGCCGGCAAGACGCTCGACGTGACGGGCGGGCCCGGGGCCGGGCACTTCTACCTCATCGACAAGGCGACGGTGAACAAGAACGGCACCGTCACCCTGACCCTGAAGGAGCCGACGAAGCCCGATCCGGCGTGGACCGCGCCGACGAAGGCGAGCGAATTCGCGATCACCGCGCGCGCCGCGAGCTACTTCACGCCGCTCTCCGGCAAGACCGACTCGCTCGTGCTGCCGGCGGTCCAGCAGCCCGGTCCGGGCATCGCCGGCTCGCCGCAGCTCGCCGCGTTCGACGGTGCGAGCGGGGCGCTGACAGCGGTCGCGGACGTCGCGCCCGCGGCGGCGACGAAGAGCGCGGTCGACTGGTCGAAGCCGGCGGCGGGCCTCGGCGTCATCGCCCGCTACGAGTCGCCGCTCGGCGGCGGCCAGGTGAAGCCGGGACTGCCGGAGTTTCGCAGCGTCGGGAAGAAGGGGTAGCCGATGATCCAGCCCTCGATGGACAGCAGCGCGCGCGTCCCGCTCAACGTCGCCGAGTTCCCGCAAAGGCGCGCCGAATCGGACCAGGCCGAGTGGCGCGCGTTCGCGCAGGCCGCGACGCCGGAGACCTTCTGCCAGGCGTGGCTCGCGCTCCAGTGCTCGATGATCCCCGACGTGGCGCGCGGCGTGGTGGTGATGCGCACCGCCGCCGACGAGCGGTTCGTGCCGGTCGCGGCCTGGCCGGAGGGTGCGTTCGATCCCGCGGGCCTCGCCTACGCGCTCGAGCGCGCGCTCGCCGACGGCAGCGGCGTCGTCCACCGCCCCGACGGCGGCGGCTGCACGATCGCTTTCCCGGTGCGGCTCGACGAGGAAGTGCGCGGCGCGGTTGCGCTGCTCGTCGAGGAGCGCGCCGACCCGCTGCTGCAGACGGCACTCCGCCAGCTGCAGTGGGGCGCGGGGTGGCTCGAGGTGCTGCTCCGCCGCCACGCCGCACCGGATGAGGATTCGCGCCGGCGGCTTACGCTCGCGCTGCACGCGCTCGCCACCTGCCTCGAGGCCGGCGACCTCGCCTCCGCCACCACTGCGGTCGCGACCGAGCTCGCGAGCCGGCTCGACTGCGAGCGGGTCTACGTCGGCCTGCTCGAAGACGGCGCGCCGCGGGTGGTCGCGGTCTCCCATACCGCGCACTTCGACAAGCGGGCCACCCTGATCCGCACCGTCGAGGCGGCGCTCGCCGAGGCGATCGACCAGCGCGAGGTGATCGCCTGGCCCGCGGTCCGGTCGGATGCCGGCGCCCGCGTGCCCGTCGTCACCCGCGCGCACGCGGAGCTCGCCGCGCAGACCGGCGCCGGCGCAGTCGTTTCGCTCCCGCTCCTCGCCGGCGGCCGGCCGGTCGGCGGCATCGCGCTCGAGCGTGCGCGCGGGCAGACAGTCGACGCCGACTTCCTCGAAGTGAGCGGGAGCATCGCGCGGCTGCTGGGACCGCTCGTCGCCGTCCGCATCGAGGCGGAAATGGGCGCGGCCGGCAGGCTCCGGCGCACCGCCGCCGCGAGCCTCGAGAAGCTCGTGGGCCCCGGCCATCCGTTCGTCAAGCTCGCAACCGCCGCGCTCGTCGTCCTCGCGCTCGGCGCCGCGCTCGTGACCGGCACCCACCGCGTCACCGCGACCACGGTGGTCGAGGGCGAGGTGCAGCGCGCGGTGAGCGCGCCGTTCAACGGCTACCTGCGCGAGGTGCTGGTGCGGCCGGGCGACCGGGTGGCGAAGGGCGCGCCGCTCGCGCGCATCGACGACCGCGACCTGAAACTCGAGCAGACGCGCGTGCGCGGCGAGCGCGCCCAGCTCGACCGCCAGCAGCGCGAGGCGATGGCCGGCAGCGACCGCGCCGCGCTCGTCGTGCTCGCGGCGCAGGTCGAGCAGGCCGAGGCGAAGCTCGCGATGGTCGACGAGCAGCTCGCCCGCGCCGAGCTGAAGGCGCCGTTCGACGGCGTCGTGCTCACCGGCGACCTCACCCAAACGCTCGGCGCGCCGCTCGAGCGCGGCCAGGTGCTGATGGAGCTCGCGCCGCTCGACTCTTATCGCCTGGTGCTGCAGGTCGACGAGCGCGACGTGAACCGGGTGCAGGTCGGCGCGCGCGGCACGCTCGCGCTCGCCGCGATGCCGGGCGAGCGGCTCGAGTTCACCGTCAACCGCCTGACCCCGGTCAACGTCGCGCGCGAGGGCCGCAACTACTTCCGCGTCGAGGCCGCGCTCGATCGGCCGCACGAGCGGCTGCGCCCCGGCATGGAAGGCGTCGGAAAGATCGTCGCCGGCGAGCGGAACTTGCTGTGGATCTGGGCGCATCCGCTCCTCGACTGGGCGCGGATGGGCTTCTGGACCTGGCAGCCCTAGGCGGGGCGGGCAGCGATGGACCTCTTCAGCCGCACCTGGTACCGCGTCGCGCACCTCCGCCCGCGTCTGCGCAGCCACGCCCAGGTCGGGCGCCACCTCTACCGCGGGCAGGTGTGGTTCGTCCTCACCGACCCGCTCTCCGGGCGGGTGCACCGGTTCCCGCCCGCCACCTGGCAGGTGATCGCGCTGCTCGACGGCAAGCGCACGATGGACGAGGTGTGGTCGCTCGCCCTCGAGCGGCTCGGCGACGAGGCGCCTTCGCAGGACGAGGTGATCCGCCTCCTCGCCCAGCTCCACGCCGCCGACCTCCTCGCCGCCGAGCTGCCGCCCGATCTCGAGGAGCTCGGGCAGCGCGGCACCCGCACGCGCCGGCGGAAGCTGCTGCAGTACGCCGCGAACCCGCTCAGCCTCAAGTTCCCGCTCTTCGACCCGGATCGCCTGCTCGCGCGGCTCGCGCCGTTCTACGCGCCGCTCTTCTCGCGCGCCGGGGCGCTCCTCTGGCTCGCGCTCGTCGGCGTCGCCGCGGTGCTCGCGGCCGAGCACTGGACCGACCTCACCGCCGACCTCTCCGACCGCGTCCTCGCGCCGCAGAACCTGCTCGTCCTCGCGCTCGTGTTCCCGCTGGTGAAGGCGCTGCACGAGCTCGGCCACGCCTGCGCGGTCAAGGCCTGGGGCGGCGAGGTGCACGAGATGGGCGTGATGCTGCTCGTGCTGATGCCGATCCCGTACGTCGACGCGAGCGCGGCCTCGGGCTTCGCCGACAAGCGCCGCCGCGTCGTGGTGGGCGCGGCCGGGATGATGGTCGAGCTCGCGCTCGCCGCGATCGCGCTCTTCGTCTGGCTCAACGTCGAGCCGGGGCTCGCGCGCATGGTCGCCTACGACGTGATGCTGATTGCCGGCGTGTCGGCGGTGTTCTTCAACGGCAACCCGCTGCTGCGCTTCGACGGCTACTACATCCTCGCCGACCTGCTCGAGATGCCGAACCTCAGGCAGCGCGCCGGCGCGATGCTCCGCTGGTACGCCGACCGCTGGGTGCTCGGGCTCGCCGACGCGCCCGCCCCCGAGGCAACGCCCGGCGAGCGCCGCTGGCTCGTCGCCTTCGGCGCGGCCTCCGGCGTCTACCGGGTCTTCGTCGCGCTGGTGATCGCGCTCTTCCTCGCCGGCCACTACTTCTTCGTCGGCGTCGGGCTCGCGCTGTGGACGATCGCCGGCGGGCTCCTCTACCCGCTCGGCAAGTGGATCGCCTACGTCGCGACCCACCCGGCGTTGCGCGGCCGCCGCGCCCGTGCGCTCGCCGGCAACGCGGCGGTGGTGATCGTCGCTGGTATCGCCCTCTTCGCGGTGCCGTTCCCGCAGCGCACGCGGGCCGAGGGCGTGGTGGCGGTGATCGACGATGCCCAGGTGCGCGCCGGCACCGAGGGCTTCGTCAAGCGCCTGGTCGCGGCACCCGGCGCGAGGGTCGCGCGCGGCGAGGTGCTGCTCGAGCTCGAGGATCCGCTGATCGCGGCGGTGGTGCGTGAGAAGGCGGGAAGAGTCGCCGAGCTCGAGGCCCGCTTCCGCGTCGAGCTCGCGCGCGATCCGGCGCGCACCCAGATGGTCCGCGAGCAGCTCGCGACCGCGAACGCCGATCTCGCGCGCGCGCAGGAGCGTGCGGGCGAGCTCGCCGTCGCGAGCCGCGCCGACGGCGTCTGGGTGGTGCCGCTCGCGGCGGATCTTCCCGACCGGTTCCTGAAGAAGGGCCAGCGCATCGGCTACCTCCTCGGCGAGCGGAGCCACGTCGCGCACGTCATCGTCGAGCAGGGCGACGCCGACCTCGTGCGCTCGCAGACGCGCGCGGTCGAGGTGCGGCTCGCCGGCGCGCTCGACCGCCCGGCCGAGGGCCGCCTGGTGCGCGAAGTGCCGCGCGCGACGAGCTCGCTCCCGAACGCCGCGTTGACGAGCGCCGGCGGCGGCGCCGCGGCGCTCGACCCGACCGACCCGGCGCGCGCGCGGACGCTCCAGACCTGGTTCGAGTTCGAGGTCGAGCTGCCGGCGGCCGGGCGGCCCCACGTCGGCGAGCGCGTGTACGTGCGGTTCGACCACGGCCACGCGCCGCTCGCCTTCCAGTGGTATCGCAGCGCGCGCCAGCTCCTGCTGCGGCGGCTCAGCGTCTAGCCCGCGGAGCGTCCCCGATGCCGACGCCCGGCCTGCTCGACACCGCCGCCGCCTCGCGCTACGCCGAGGCGGGCGAAGCGCGGCCCGGACTGATCGACGCGCTGACCGGCCGAGCGGTGCACTGGCTTCGCCGCGACGGCGAGAACCTGCGCGGCTTCGCCCGCAAGGTCGAGGCGGCCGCGGCAGGGCTGCGCGCGCAGGGCAAGCTGCCGGAAGCGGCCGACGTGGCGCGGGTGCTGCGCACGCGCGGGCTGCGCGACGATGCGCTCGAGCGCTGCTTCGCGCTCGTCTCGGAAGCGCGGCGCGAGGCGCTCGGCGCGCCGCTCGCGGCGGGCGAGGTCATGGCCGCGCGCGCGATGCTCGCCGGCCGACTCGCCGCGGTGCAGGACCCGGGCGCGCGGGAGCGCGCCGCGCTCGCGGCCGCGATCGCCGCGGCGCTCGCGGGCCTGCGCGTGCACGTCCTGCTGCCGCACGGCGAGCTGGCGCGCCGTCGGGCCGAGGCCGCCGCGCCGTTGCTTGCGGCGCTCGGGCTCGAAGCCGGCGTGATCGCGGGCGAGGAACGGCTCGCCGAGCGGCGCGCGGCGTACGCGCGGCCGATCGTCTTCGCCGACGCGCGCGAGGCGGCGACCGACCACCTGCGCGACCGCCTCGTCCTGCGCGGGCGCGCGGGCGCGCTCGCACTCGAGGTCGAGGCGCTCGCCGGTCGCGGCCGGATCGGGCGCCTGCTGCACGGCGGGCTGCACTGCGCGATCGTCGAGGACGCCGAGCGGGTGCTCGTCGAGGACGCCTCGGCCCCGCTCGCGGTGTTCGGGGCCGAGCAGGCGCCGGGCCTCACCGAGGCCTGCCGGCAGGCCCTCGACCTCGCGGCCGGGCTCGCTGCCGGCCGACACTATGTACTGGACGAGCCCTGGCCGACCCTGACCGAAGACGGCTGCGAGCACCTCGCCGTCGCCGCGGTCGGCCTCGGCGGCCTGTGGGCCGGCCCGGCGCGGCGCGAGCTCCTCGTCTGCGCCGCGCTTGCCGCGACGCAGGCGTTCGAGCGCGGGCGCGACTACGAAGCCGAGGGTGGGCGGATCGTCGCCGGCGGCGAGCTCGAGGACCGGGTGCCGGAGGAAGCGGCGCCGGCGCTCGTGCGGATGCTCGAGTTGAAGGAGGGCTGCGGGCCGGGCGAGACGCGGCGCCTCCTCGCGCGCATCGCGCCCGAGCGCGTGTACCGCCGCTACCTGCTGCTCGGCGGCGCGTTCGAACCGCAGCCGGGCGCGGCGCGGACGCTCGCCGCGCACTGCGGCCGGCGGATCGAGCGGATCGACGCGGCGCAGGTCCCGGCACCGGCGGCGGCGCCGATCGCGGCGACGGTCGTCGCCGGCGAGGCGGCGCTCGTCGAGACGGTGGCCGAGCGCGCCGCCGCGAGACGCGCCGCAGGCGAAGCCGTGCGCGTGGTCGCCGCGGACGCCGCGATCGCGACCCTCGTGCGGGAGGCGCTCGCGGGATACGCGGGGGACGCCGGCTGCACGGTGACCGACGAGCGCTCGCTTCCGGTCGCCGACCGCTCGCGCGCGCACGTCGTCGTCGCGGGCGTGCTGCCGTCGCGCTGGGCGCAGGGGCGGGCGGCGGCGTCCGCGACCGCGGTCGAGCTCGTCGTCGCCGAGGACGACCCGTTCCTCGCGTCGTTCGCCACCGCCGGCGAGCGCGAGGCGCTCGACTCGCGGAGCGCGGGCCCGATCGTCGAGCGGGTGCAGCGGCGGGCCGAGCGCGCGGCCGAGCGTGCGCGCCGCGACCTGGCGAAGCTCGAGGACCATCTCGGCGAGGCGCTCGCCTACGCCGGGCGGCGGATGTAGCGGCGGTTCGGCGGCCCGGAATCGCGCCCGGAGCCGGGACGTGCCGCAGCGCGCCGGGTTGCGCCGGCCGGGCGCGCCGACGCGAACTCGCGGTTCGCGCCGGGCTCGACGGTCGTCAACCCCGCCTTCCTCGGTTCGCTGCAGCAGGTGGCGTCGGTCGCGCGGACCTACGGTAAGATCACCATCACGGTCATCGGCCATCCGGACGAGGGCGGCACCGAAGTTGCTCGCCAGCAGCTCTCGAGCCAGCGCGCCGAGGCAGTTCGCTTGCAGCTGATCGGCACGGGCGTGCCGTTCATCCTCGTTCCCGCGTCAGTGAACCCGCGCAGCTTGGGAAGACGGGCGCGCCGAGCTCGTGATCCATCCGGTGATCGGCGGCTGACCGATCACGAGAAAGAGCGAAAGAAGGGGAAGATCCACGATGCAATCAGGGCCCAATGGCTGCCGCGGTACCGTGCTAGTCGCCGCCGTCGCGCTCGCGCTCGCGGCCGGGGCGGGCGCGTCTGCGCAAGACAAGATGAGTGCCGAGGAGCTGGCGAAGCTCACCCAGAACCCGGTCGCCAACCTGATCAGCGTGCCGTTCCAGAACAACACCAACTTCAACTACGGCCCGCGCGACGGCACGCAGAACATCCTCAATATCCAGCCGGTGATCCCGATCTCGGTCAGCCCGCAGTGGAACCTCATCACGCGCACGATCGTCCCGATCATCACGCAGCCGGGCTTCGACCAGGGGCAAAGCTCGACCACCGGCCTGGGCGACGTTCAATTCAGCGCGTTCCTCTCGCCCAACAACGCGACCGGCCTCATCTGGGGCGCCGGCGCGATCACGCAGCTGCCGACCAACAGCAACGACCGTCTCGGCAACGACCGCTGGGGCCTGGGGCCCACCGCGGTGGTGCTGGTGATCGAGAAGGGCAGCCCGTGGGTCTACGGTGCGCTCGCCAACAACGTCTGGTCGGTCGGCGGCGGCAACGATCCGAAGTACAACAACTTCCTGCTGCAGCCGTTCGTCAACTACAATTTCCCGGGCGGGCTGTACCTCACCTCCGCGCCGATCGTCACGGCGAACTGGGAAGCGAGCGGCAGCCAGCGCTGGACGGTGCCGGTGGGCGGCGGCATCGGCAGGATCTTCCACATCGGCCGGCTGCCGGTGAACACGCAGCTCAGCGCGTATTGGAACGTCGTCGCGCCCGACATCGGGCCCGACTGGCAGATCCGCTTCCAGGTGCAGTTCCTGTTTCCCAAGTGAGCACCACCGGGAAACGGCGTCCTTTTAACGTGAGGGAGAAGCGAAAAGTGAAGATGGCATGCAAGCTCGTTAGCTGGATCATCGTCCCCGCGCTGCTCGGCCTCGCCGGCTGCGGCGAAGAGAAGAAGCCGCCGGCGCCGGCGGCCGACGCGGCCAAGGCGCAGGCCGAGGCCGACGCCAAGGCGAATGCGGCGGCCGACGCCGCAGCGGCGAAGGTGAAAGAAGCGGTCGACATCGCGACCGACGCGTACGTCTACGGCTATTCGCTCGTCACCACCGACGTGACGCGCCTCCAGATGTCGAACATTCCCAAGGTCGAGGCGCTGGGCGCTCCGCTCAACCAGTTCGTCAACGTGCCGCGCTACCCGCCGGCGGACTACCGCGGCGTGTCGGCGCCGAACGCCGACACGCTTTATTCGCTCGCCTGGGTCGACGTCAAGGAGCCGCAGGTCTTCAGCCACCCGGACATGGGCAAGCGCTTCTTCCTGTTCCCGATGGTCGACCTGTGGATGACGATCTTCAACAGCCCCGGCTCGCGCACCACCGGCCAGAAGGCGGGCAACTTCCTGCTCACCGGCCCGGACTGGAAGGGCGAAGTGCCGAAGGGCATGACGCACATCCCGGTGGCGACGCGCTACATGGTCATCCTCGGCCGCACCTATGCCGACGGCACCGACGCCGACTACAAGGCCGCCAACGCGCTGCAGGCGCAGTACAAGCTCACGCCGCTTGCGTCCTGGGGCAAGCCGTTCACGCCGACGGCGCCGCCGGTCGACCCGAACCCGGGAATCTCGATGACCGACAAGCCGCAGGCGGTGATCGTGGCGATGGGCACCGACGGCTACTTCAACTGGCTCTCCAAGCGCATGTGCGACGCGGCGCCCGCCTACGCTGCCGACGCGCCGGCGCTCGCGCGATTCGCCAAGATCGGGATCGAGCCGTGCAAGCCGTTCGAGCTGGCCAAGCTCGATCCGGCGGTGCAGGCGGCCCTGAAGGATCTGCCGAAAACCGCGCTCGAGAAGATCGGCGCCAATCAGAAGAGCCTGGGTGAAATGCGCGACGGCTGGCAGATCACCAAGGGCCTCGGCCAGTACGGCACCGACTACATGAAGCGTGCCGTCGTAGCCGCCTTCGGCTGGCCGGCCAACCTGCAGGACGACGCGGTCTATCCGTACACGCTGATCGACGCAAAGGGCGAGAAGCTGACGGGCGCCAACAAGTACACACTGACCTGGGGCAAAGGCGAGACGCCGCCGGTCAATGCCTTCTGGTCGATCACGATGTACATGATCGACCAGGGCTGGTGGTTCGTGCCGAACAAGCTCAACAAGTTCACCGTCAGCCCCCGCAACAACCTGAAGGCGAACCCCGACGGCTCGATCACGCTGTACTTTCAGAAGGATTCGCCGGGCAAGGACAAGGAAGCCAACTGGCTGCCCGCGCCCGAAGGCGAGTTCATCCCGATGCTGCGGATGTACTGGCCGAAGGACAAGGCGCCGTCGATCCTCGACGGCACCTGGACGCCGCCGAAGGTCGAGAAGGCGAGCTGACACGGGGTCTCGGGCGCCGGCGAGGATCGCCGGCGCGCGCCGCCGGCGCTGAAGGTAAGCTTCCGCGCTCGGCGAGCCACCCGGGCGCGGAGGCTGTTCCGGCGTTCCGGCCGGACGCCCGTGCTCGCGGCGGAAATGAGGAACCGGCAGATGAACCCGATGCGATCTTCCGCCGCGGCAGTGGCCGCGGCGCTCGCCCTGCTCGCCGCCTGTGAGCACAAGCCGGTGCCGCCGCCGATCCCGGGGCCGCCGCAGCAGGTCGTGACCGGGTCGACCTTCCACCTGCGCTCGCCGCTCGCGTTCCCCGCCGGCGGCAACGAGCTCGTCTTCCAGAACGAGAGTCTCGTCCCGGCGGCGACGGTGTCGCGCGAGATGCCTGCTTGCAGGCTCGTGCCCGAAGCCGGCGCGCCGCGAACGATCGCGCCGGGGCGCCTCACGGTCGGCTCGGTGAATTACGACCAGCAGGAGATCGGCACCACGGCCGGGATGACGAGCGTGACCCGCATCGCGCTCGCACCGGCGCCCGGCCGGCCGGGCTACACGCTGAGCTGCGGCTGGCCGCCTGGCGCGCCGGCGCGCGGGTTCGTCTCGACCGAGCAGATCTTCAACGCGATCGGCGGGCAGTTCTCGCTCGATCTCCTGCGCTAGCCACGTGCCCGGCCGCGTCCGCTGCGCGCGACGCTACTTCCGGATCCAGCCGCGCTTTTCCATGCAGTCGGGGACGATCTCGCCTTGCCAGAGCTGCGGACCGCGCGCGAAGGCCGCCTGGTACTCCGCGCGGCACGCGGCGAGATCGGCGTTGTCGGCCGGCGCGAGGGCGCTGATCGTCTGGCCGGTCGAGGGATTGTAGTAGGTCGTGGCGCCGGCGCAGGCGGCGAGGAGCGCCGTCGCGGCGATGAGCGTCCGGGCAATCGGCATGCATAGCCTCCTTCGTCTTCGCGCTCCGCGGGCCGTGGATGATGCGCGACCATGCTACCTTGCGCGCCGTCGACGGCCTGCTTCCGGAGAACGCAATGAACGCGCGCGCGACCCGCTTCCTGCCCTGGTGCCTCCTCGCGGCCGCCGTCCTTTCCGGCTGCGCCGCGCGCGATACCGCCGGCAACAAGGTCACCGGCGGGGCGCGGGTCGAGGGCGAGGCGACCGCTGCGGCGCCGCCGCCGGCGCCCGCGCGGCGCGTCTACGTCCAGGACTTCGCGCTCGACGCGGAGGCGACCGAGCCACGGACCGGGCTCCTCGGCCGGCCGCGGCTCTTCCAGCAGCTCACGGGCGAGGACCCGGCGTCGCACGCGCGCCGGGTGGTCGACGACCTCGCGACCGCGCTCGTGAAGGATCTCACCGCCGACGGCGTGCCCGCCGAGCGCCTGCCGCCGGGGCGGCCGCTGCCGTCCGAGGGCTGGCTGATCCGCGGCGTCTTCACCGAAGCCGACAGCGGCGGCATCGTGCGCCGCGCGGTGATCGGCTTCGGCAGCGGCCGCACGAGCATGGAGGTGCAGGTCGGCGTCAGCGATCTCGCCCACCGCCCGGAGGAGTCGTTCCTCGTGTTCGGCACGGTGACCGACCCGAGCCGGCTGCCCGGCGGCGCGGTGTCGCGCAACCCCTACGTCGTCGTGGCGAAGTTCGTGCTCGAGAAGGGCGCGCCGCAGCGCGACGTGCAGCACACGGCGAAGGCGATCGCCGACGAGCTGGTGAAGTTCCGCGGCGAGGTGCAGCGCGGTCAGGTCAAGCTGCCGGCGCGATAGCCGCGCCGGACGCCGGGGATGGCGAAGCGCCGCAAGAGCTCGCGCAAGGCGGGGGAACGTGCCGCGGCAGCGCGCGCGCCGGCGGTCGCCGCGAGCGCCGCGCCGGCCGCGGCGCCGCGCTCGCGCCGGGTGTGGCTTGCGGCCGCGGCGCTCGTCGCCGCCGCGGTCTTCGCTGCCGGCGCGTGGCGCCTCGCCGCCGACCGGAAGCCCGCGGAGCAGGCCGCGCCGTCCTTGCCGCCGCCCGCCGCCGCGAGCTACGTCGGCACCGCCGCGTGTGCGCAGTGCCACGGCCCGCAGCACGCCGCGTGGCAGGGCTCGCAGCACGACCGCGCGATGCAGGCCGCGAGCGAGGCTACGGTGCTCGGCGACTTCGCCGACGCGAAGTTCCGCCACGCCGGCACGACGACGACGTTCTTCCGGCGCGACGGCCGCTTCTTCGTCAACATCGACGGCCCCGACGGCAAGCCGGCCGACTTCCTGATCCGGTACACGTTCGGCGTCGAGCCGCTGCAGCAGTACCTCGTCGAGCTGCCCGGCGGCCGCCTGCACGCGCTCGGCGTCGCCTGGGACGCGCGGGCGAAGGGCGCGGGCGGCCAGCGCTGGTTCCACCTCTACCCCGACCGGAAGCTGAAGGCGGGCGATCCCCTCCACTGGACCGGCATCGACCAGCGCTGGAACTACCAGTGCGCCGACTGCCACTCGACCAACCTGCGCAAGGGCTACGTCGAGGCGACCGGGACCTACGCGACGACCTGGACCGACCTCAACGTCGGCTGCGAGGCCTGCCACGGGCCCGGGTCGAGCCACGTCGCGTGGGCGAGCAAAGCGGGCGACTGGCAGCGCTTCGCGGACGGGAAGGGGCTCGCGGTGGCGCTCGACGAGCGCCGGGGCGCGTCCTGGATCCTCGACGCGGCGAGCGGTAACGCCGCACGGTCGAAGCCGCGCACGACGAACCGCGAGATCGAGACCTGCGCCCGCTGCCACGCGCGCCGCGGCCAGTTCGCCGACGACTGGCAGCCCGGGCGGCCGTTCGGCGACGCCTTCCGCGCGGCGCTGCTCGAGCCCGGGCTCTACCACGCCGACGGCCAGCAGCGCGACGAGGTCTACACCTACGGCTCGTTCCTGCAGAGCCGGATGCACGCGAACGGCGTCACCTGCTCCGACTGCCACGACCCGCACTCGGGCCGCCTGCGCGCGGGCGGCAACGCGGTGTGCGCGCAGTGCCACGCCCCGGCGAAGTACGACGCGGAGTCGCACACGCACCATGCGCCGGGCTCGGCCGGTGCGCAGTGCACGGCCTGCCACATGCCGGCGACCACGTACATGGTGGTCGATCCGCGCCACGACCACGGCTTCCGCATCCCGCGGCCCGACCGCACGATCGCGCTCGGCGTGCCGAACGCGTGCAACGGCTGCCATGCGAAGGAGTCGGCGCAGTGGGCGGCCGACGCGATCGCGAAGTGGTTCCCGCAGGCGAGGCCCGGCTACCAGGCGTTCGCCGAGGCGCTGCACGCCGGCGAGCGCGGCTCCCCCGGCGCGCAGGGCGCGCTGATCCGCACGGCGGAGGATCGCGCGCAGGCGCCGATCGCGCGCGCGAGCGCGCTGCAGCGGCTCGGCCGGTACCTCGACCCGCTCACGCTCCCGACGGTGGCGAACGCGCTGAACGACCCCGAGCCGATGATCCGCGCCGCCGCGGTTGCCGCGCTCGCCGGCGCGGACGCGGCGACGCGCGCGCGGTTGCTCGCGCGCATGCTCGACGATCCGGTGCGCGAGGTGCGGATGGAAGCGGCGCGCGCGCTCGCGGGCGAACCGGAGGCGCGGCTCGCGCCTGAAGCGCGCGGGCGCTTCGAGGCCGCGCTCGGCGAGTACGTCGCCGCGCAGCGCTTCAACGCCGACCGCCCGGAGGGCCAGGCCGCGCTCGGCAATCTCTACGCCCTGCGCAGCCGCGACGCGGAGGCCGCCGCGGCGTACCGCAAGGCGCTCGCGCTCGACCCGACGTACGTGCAGGCGGCGCTCAACCTCGCCGACCTCCAGCGCGGGCTCGCGCGCGAGGACGAGGCCGAGCGCACGATCCGCGCGGCGCTCGCGCGCACGCCGGGGTCCGCGCCGGCGCACCACGCGCTCGGGCTCTCGCTCGTACGGCAGAAGCGCGCGCAGGAGGCGCTCGCCGAGCTCGCGCTCGCCGCGAAGCTCGCGCCGGAGGATCCGCGCTTCGCCTACGTCTACGGCGTGGCGCTCCACGACACCGGGAAGCGTGCGGAAGCGATGAAGGTGCTGCAGGCGGCGCTCGCGCGCCATCCCTACGACCGCGAGCTGCTCTTCGCGCTCGCGACCTACGAGCGCGCCGTCGGCGACGCGGCCAGGGCGCGCGACTACGCGCGCCTCCTGCGCGAGCTCGAGCCGGCGAACCGCGACTTCGCGCGGCTGGCGGGGGAGCTCGGGGCGGACGCGCCGAACCGTCCCTGACCGGCGGCCGCTTGCCGGCGCCCCGATGAGGCCGGCCCGCACGCGGGTCCCCGTGTCGTCACCCGGGTCCCGTGCTACACTGATCCCGTGTCAACCTGACCGGAGCCCCCGGGTGGCCAACCTGACCCTGACCATCGACGACGAGCTGCTGAAGCGGGCGCGCGTCCTCGCCCTGGAGCGCGGGACGTCGGTGAACGCCCTGGTGCGGGAATTCCTGGAGCGCCTCGCGCACCACGACGCCGAGCTCGAGTCGATCGCGGACGGGATCGACGCGATCGCCGATGCCGCGCCGGCGCGGCGCGGCACCCGCTGGACCCGCGAAGATCTGTACGAGGACCGGCTGCGCAGGCGGTGAAGGTCTTCGTCGACACCAACGTCCTGCTCTATCGCTTCGACGCGGGTTCGGGGAAGAAACAGGCGATCGCGCGCGTCGAGCTGCGCCGTCTGATCCTCGACCGCTCGATCGTGATCAGCACCCAGGTGCTGCAGGAATTCTTCGTCGTGGCGACGAGGAAGCTCGCCCCGCCGCTCGGCCCGGACCGGGCCGAGGCGGTGATCGGCTATCTGTCGCGGCTCCCCTGCGTGCAGGTGACCCCGCGCATGGTGCAGGACGCGATTGCGCTCCATCGCCGCCATTCGCTCGCGTTCTGGGACGCGCTGATCGTCAGGAGCGCGCTCGAGGGCGGCGCGGACACGCTCTACACCGAGGATCTGCAGGCAGGCCGGAATATCGAGGGGCTCTCGATCGTGAACCCGTTCGCCGGCAAAGCCGCTCGCGGTTGAACGGTCGGGGCGAGCGCGCAGCACTCGGCCGTGCCGGGACCGGGAGCCCGACCCGACATCCGATCAGGCGACCCGAGTCACGGGCAGCCCGGAGCGGTCGGGACCCCCGCCGGCCGGAGGGCGAATACTCGCCCCGGGTAGAGGTCCGGGAGGAATCCGCGATTCCACCGGGACCGATGCGGGACGCGCTCGCAGCGCTCGGCAAGTGACGCCCGCCGCGGCCCCGTTCTCGGCTATTCTTCGCGCCTGCCCCCGGGAGGCGGCGGTGTCGAGGACGCCCTGGTGAAGCTTCCCCCCGCACAGCGGGACAACGCAAAGGAGTGACGCAATGAGAGTCCATCGACTGATCACCGTAGCCGCGGCCGCGCTCGCGCTCGCCGCCGGCCCCGCCCTCGCGCAGAGCGAGAAGGCGAAGAAGCAGGGCGAGGTCAACAAGGCGGCGCAGACCGCGCTCGACAAGTTCTACAAGGCGAACCCGAAGCTGAAGGAGGAGGTGGAGAAGGCGCCGGGCTACGCCGTCTTCACGACCTACGGCATGAGCTTCCTCATCGGCGGGCAGGGCGGCAAGGGCGTCGTCCACGACAACAAGACGAAGCGCGTCACCTACATGGACATGGCGCAGGCGAGCGCCGGGTTCCAGGCGGGGTTCGCGGAGACCGAGACCCTGATCGTCTTCAGGACCGAGAAGGGCATGGAGCAGTTCGTGAACAAGGGCTGGGACGCGGGCGGCGGCGGCGCGGTGCAGGCCGGCGCGGCGGGCAAGTCGGTCGGCGCCCAGACCGGGCAGACCGCGATCACCGATGCGAGCACCTATTCGCTCACCAAGAACGGGCTGCAGGTCGGCGTCGCGCTCACCGGCGCGAAGGTCTGGAAGGACAAGGAGCTGAACTGACGCGGTGCCCCGGGGCGACCCGGGGCCGCCCGACTTCGCCCTGGCGCTTGTGGCGCGCTGCGCCACGTCCCCTCCGCGAGAAGTCGGTGATCGAGAGGCACAAGCACCTGCTGCTGCTCGCCGCGACGCTCGTCGCGCTCGTGACGCAGCCTGCGCTCGTGCACGCGGACACCGCCGGGCGGCTCGCGTACGATCTCCTGGTCGCGGCGGCCGCCCTGGTCCTCTTCTTCGTCGTGTTCGACGGGCGCTGGCAGCGGCGCGCCGCCGCGGTGCTCGCCGCCCCGGCGATCGTCCTCGCGGTCGCGCTGTACGCGGTGCCGGCGGGGTTCGCGACGCCGGCCGCGATCGCGTACCACGTCTCGGTCGCGCTGTTCATCGGCTTCGCGGTCGCGGTGATCGTGCGCGACATCTTCCGCCGGCGCGCGATCGCCTTCGACGAGGTGCTCGGCGCGTTCGCGGGCTACCTGCTCCTCGGCGTCGCCTGGGGCAGCCTCTACGTCGTGGTCGAGCTCGCCGCGCCGGGCGCCTTCGCCGTGCGCCCGGAGATCCGCTGGCAGCTCGACAGCCTGCACCTGCGGCGCGCGCTCTTCAACTACGTGAGCATGGCGACCATGGCGAGCCTCGGGTACGGTGACGTCACCGCGGTGGCGCCGATCGCCAATACGCTCACCTGGCTCGAGGTGATGACCGCGCAGTTCTACCTCGCGGTGGTGATCGCGCAAATCGTGGGCATGAAGCTCGCCCAGGTCCTGGGGAAGGAGCGCGAATGAGCAAGGCCGCTCCCGCCGCCCCCGCCCGCCCGGCCGGCGCGAAGCTGCGCCTCGTCGCGGCGCTCCTGCGTCCGTACCGCGGCTGGGTCGCGGTCATCTTCGCGGCGATGCTCGCGCAGACGGCGATGTCGATCGCCGCGCCGTGGCCGCTCAAGATCATCATCGACAACGTCGTCGGCAGCCACCAGCCGCCGGCGTGGCTCGACTGGCTCCGGTTCGTCGACCTCGGCGGCGACAAGCTCGAGCTCGCCCTGGCCGCGGGCCTCGCGGTGCTCCTGATCGCGCTCGTCGGCGGCATCGCCGGCTACGTCGAGAACTACTACACCGAGAGCGTCGCGCAGTGGCTCTCGTACGATCTCCGGCTGCGGGTCTACGACCACCTGCAGCGCCTGTCCCTGAACTACTACGACACCCACCAGGTCGGCGTGATCACCTCGACCATCATCGACGACGTGAAGACGATCCAGGGCTTCGCCTCGTCGGGCACGCTCGGCATCCTCGTCGACCTGCTGACGATCGTCGGCATGGTCGGCATCATGCTCTGGCTCGAGTGGGACTTCGCGCTGATCGCGATCGGGGTCACGCCCTTCCTGCTCTTCTTCGTCGCGCGCGTCAACAAGGCGGTGAAGAAGGCGACCCACGAAGTCCGCCGCCACCAGGCCGACGTCATGGGCGTCGTCCAGCAGGGGCTCGAGTCGATCCGGGTGGTGACCGCCTACGGGCGCCAGGACCTCGAGGAGAAGCGCCTCACCGAGGTGAGCCGCGAGACGGTGACGGCGGCGCTCGCGGCGCGGCGGGTGAAGTCGCTCCTCTCGCCGGCGGTCGCGCTCGTCGCCGCGGCGTGCACGGCCTACGTGCTCTGGCGCGGCACCTCGCTGATCCTGCAGGGCGCGATGACGGTGGGCGCGCTCACCGTGTTCCTCGCGTACCTCGCGAAGTTCTTCAAGCCGGTGCAGGATCTCGCCAAGATGTCGAACACGATCGCCCAGACCGCGGTGTCGATCGAGCGGGTGCAGGCGATCCTCGATACCGACGACGTCGTGCCCGAGCGGCCCGACGCGCGCTCGCCCGGCGCGCTGAAGGGCGAGATCGCGCTCGAGGGCGTCGCGTTCGCCTACGATCCGAAGGCGCCGGTGCTGAAGGACGTGAACGTGAAGATCGCGCCCGGCCAGTTCGTCGGCATCGTCGGCCCGACCGGCGGCGGCAAGTCGACCGTCGTGAGCATGATCCCGCGCTTCTACGACCCGGCGCAGGGGCGGGTGCTCGTCGACGGCACGGACGTGAGGGAGCTCAAGCTTGCCGACCTCCGCGGCCAGGTCGGCTTCGTGCTGCAGGACACGGTGCTCTTCCGTGGCACGATCCACGACAACATCGCCTACGGGCGGCCGGAGGCGACCGACGCCGAGGTGGTCGAGGCGGCGAAGCTCGCGAACGCGGACGAATTCATCGCGAAGATGCCCGACGGCTATGGCACGATGGTCGGGGAGCGCGGCCTGACGCTCTCGGGCGGCCAGCGGCAGCGGATCGGCATCGCGCGCGCGCTCGTGCGCAACGCCCCGATCCTGATCCTCGACGAGCCGACCGCGGCGCTCGACACCGAGTCGGAGAAGCTCGTGATGGAGGGCCTCGAGCGGCTGATGAAGGGCCGCACCGTGCTCACGATCGCGCACCGGCTCTCCACCATCCGCGCCGCGCACAAGATCGTCGTGCTCAAGGACGGCGTGGTGGCCGAGGAGGGTACGCACGACGAGCTGGTGGCGAAGAGCGGCGTCTACGCCGAGCTGTACCGGGTGCAGGCCGGGGCGACTCCGCCGCCGCCGCGGAGCGCAGGAAAAGGAGGCGCGTGATGTCCCGATCGCTGATCATCATGCCGGACGAGGGCGCAAAGCCCCTGCTCGAGGCGCTCGCCGCGGCGAAGCGGAGCCTGCGGGTCAAGATGTTCCTCTTCGACGATCCGGCGCTGCTCGCGGCGGTCATCGCGGCGCAGAAGCGCGGGGTCAAGGTGCGGGTGATCCTCAACCCGGCGCGGCGCGGCGGCGAGCCGGAGAACGAGGCGACGCGGAAGAAGCTCGCGAAGGCGGGTGTCGAAGTCGTCGACGCGAACCCCGAGTTTGCGGTGACGCACGAGAAGTCGGCGGTGATCGACGACGAGGTCGCGCTCGTGCAGTCGCTCAACTGGGAGACGAAGAACCTGACCGAGACGCGCGACTACGCGGTCCTCACCGCGCACCGCCACGAGGTCGAGGAGGTCGCGGCGTGCTTCGACTCCGACTGGCACCGCAGGCACTTCAAGCCGGATCCGCACGCGCACCTGGTCTGGTGCCCGCTCAACGGGCGCGACCGCATCGCCGAGTTCATCGACCGGGCGAGACACACCCTCTTCGTGCAGAACGAGCGCTACCAGGACCAGGTGATCATCGAGCGCCTCGTGCGCGCGGCCGCGCGCGGGGTGAAGATCCACGTGATGGCGCGCCCGCCGCACACGCTGAAGAAGGACAAGCTGGTCGAGGGCGTGGGCGGCATCCGCATCCTCGACGACGTCGGCGTGAAGGTGCACAAGCTGAAGCACCTCAAGCTGCACGCCAAGATGCTGCTTGCCGACGGCGAGCGCGCGATCGTAGGGTCGATCAACTTCTCGCCCGGCAGCTTCGACAGCCGGCGCGAGCTCGCGATCGAGGTCGACGACCACCACGTGATCAAGGCGCTGCGCCGGATCGCCGAGCACGACTGGGAGCATTCCCACAAGCTCGACCTTTCCGACGAGGGGCTGCTCGCCGATCTCGCAAAGCGCGGCGGGGAGGGGGCGGAGAAGCTCGCGCTGAAGGGGAGGGCGAAGACGGCGTCCGGGACGAAAGCGAAAGGCGGGACGCAAGCGAAAGGCAAGGCGAAGGTGAAAGGGAAGACGAAAGGGAAGGCGAAAGGGAAGGCGAAAGGGAAGGCGAAAGGGAAGGCGAAAGGGAAGGCGAGGAAGAAGACGGCCTGAGCCGCTCAACGAAAGGTGGCCGCGCGGCCGGTGCGTCGCATCCGCCCGGATGCGCGGGGCGTACCAGTCCGGGCGGGGCGGGCAGCGCCTGCCGCGCCCCACGCTGCCATGACGACGCAAGGCCTTTCCCCCGCGGAGATCCGGGCCTGGCGCCCCGACCCGCTCCCCGCCGACGGCGCGGCGTCGATCGCGCGCGCCCGCGCGCGCATGGCGGCGGCCGGCCAGTGGGCCGACTGGCAGATGCTCGGCCGGCGCATGGCGATCGGCTGTGTCGCGCTCGAGATCACCCAGCGCTGCAACCTCGACTGCGCCTACTGCTACCTCTCCGAGTCGTCGCAGGCGCTCGCGGACATCCCGCTCGAGGAGGTGTTCCGGCGGGTCGACCTGATCCGCGCGCACTACGGCCCCGGCACCGACGTGCAGGTGACCGGCGGCGACCCGACCCTGCGCCGCCGCGACGAACTCGTGGCGATCGTGCGCTACGTGCGGGCGCGGGGCTTGCGCCCGTCGCTCTTCACGAACGGCATCCGGGCGACCCGGGGCCTGCTCGAGGAGCTCGCCGCCGCCGGGCTCGAGGACGTGGCGTTTCACGTCGACCTGACGCAGGGGCGCAACGGCTACGCTTCGGAAGGGGCGCTCGATGCCGTGCGCCTCGAGTACATCGAGCGCGCGCGCGGGCTGCCGCTCGCGGTGTTCTTCAACACCACGGTGTTTCCCGGGAACGTGCACGAGGTGCCGGCGCTCGCGCGATTCTTCGTCGCGCACTGCGACGTCGTGCGGCTCGCCTCGTTCCAGGTCGGCGCCGACACCGGGCGGGGGACGGGGCGCGCGCGGGCCGCGCCGGACGCCGGCGCGGTGATCGAGGCGATCCGCACGGGTACGGGCGCGCCGCTCCGCTTCGATGCCGCGAGCGCGGGCCACGCCGCCTGCAACCGCTACGCCCTCGGCCTCGCGATCAACGGCCGCCTGTACGACTTCCTCGACGATCCGGCGTTCGTCCAGGAGGTCCTCCACCGCACCGCCGGGACGAGCTTCGGCCGGGCGCGCAGGGCGCGGGCGCTCGCCGCGATGGCGGGCTTCCTCGCCCGGCATCCGCGGCTCCTCCTCGGATTCGGCGCGCGCGCGGCGCGGCTCGCGTGGCGCGCGCGGCGCGACCTCGTCGCCGCGCGCGGCCGGATCCAGAAGCTCTCGTTCTTCGTCCACAACTTCATGGACGCGGCGGCGCTCGACCGCAGCCGCTGCGAGGCGTGCTCGTTCATGGTGATGACGCCCGAGGGCCCGCTCTCGATGTGCGTGCACAACGCGAAGCGCGACGATTACCTGCTCGTGCCGGCGGCCGTCGGGCGGGCCGGGCGGGTGCAGTTCTTCGACCCGGCCACCGGGCGGCTCGCCGACCGGCGCCCGGGGCGGATCGAGGTCGTGCTCGACCGGCGCAACGCGCGCGGCCGGGCGAAGCAGGCGTTCGCGCCGGTGCGGCGGTGAGAGCGCTCGCCGGCGCGGTCGCGCTCGCGCTCCTCGCCGGCTGCGCGGCGGTGCCGCGCCCGCCGGTCGCGGGCGCCGCCCCGACCTCGGCGCCGGCCGCACCGCCGTACGACGCCTGGGCGCGCGTGCTCGCGAAGCACGTCGACGGCGCCGGCCGGGTGGACTTCGCCGGCGTGGCGAAGGACCGCGCCGACCTCGACCGCTTCGTCGCCTACGTCTACGACACCGGCCCGCGCACCGCGCCGCAGCTCTTCCCGACCCGCGCGCACGTGCTCGCCTACCACCTCAACGCCTACAACGCGCTCGCGATGTACAAGGTGGTCGAGACCGGGATCCCGGAGACGCTCGCCGGGCTGCGCAAGGTCGGCTTCTTCGCCCTCGGCAAGGTCCGGGTGGACGGCGAGCCGGTCTCGCTCTACGCCTACCAGAACGAGGTGATCCGGCCGCTCGGCGAGCCGCGCGTGCACTTCGCGCTCAACTGCATGGTGGTTTCGTGCCCGCGGCTGCCGCGCGAGCCGTTCCTCGCCGAGCGGCTCGAGGCGCAGCTCGAGCAGGAGACGCGCGCGTTCTTCGCCGAGCCGCGCAACGTCGCGGTCGACGAGCGCGCGCGGACGGTGCGGCTCTCGGAGATCCTCGACTTCTACCCCGCCGACTTCCTCGCCGCGGCGCCTTCGCTCGTCGCGTACGTGAACCGCTACCGCTCACCGCCCGTCCCGCCCGACTACGCGGTCGGGTTCATCCCCTACGACTGGACGATCAACCGGCAGCCCGGGCGGTGAGGGCCGCTACGGATCGGTCCCGCCGGGCCACGCTCGCGCACGCGGTCCTGCGCACGCTCTTCGCGCTCCTCCTCGGCGCCGGGGCCGCGGGGAAGCTCGCCGAAATGCCCGGCTTCCTCGCGATCGTCGAGAGCTACCGCGTGCTGCCGGCGCCGCTCGTTCCGGCGGCGGGCTGGCTCCTCGCGCTCGCCGAGGCGGCCCTCGCGGGCGTGCTCGCGACCGGCTGGTGGCCGCAGCTCGCGGCGGCCGGCGTGGTCGCGCTGCACGGCGCCTATTTCGCCTGGGTGCTCGCCGCGCTCGCGCGCGGCCTCGAGCTCGCGAACTGCGGCTGCTTCGGCGTGTACTTCGCCCGTCCGCTCGGCTGGAACACTGCGCTCGAGGACGCGGTGCTGCTCGCGCTCGCGGTGGCGCTCTACCGCCTCGCGCCGCGGCGATGAGGCCGGGGGCCGCCGCTACCGCAGCAGCCGGCGGTCGAGCGCGAACGGCTCGGCCGCGCCGACCCGCACCCGTCCGAAGGACCGGTGCCGCGGATTGACGAGCACGTTCCGCTCGGCCGGCACGATCACGGACGGAACGGCGAGCCCGAGCGACCGGCCTGCCGCGACCCAGGCGTCACCGAACGCGCGGGTGTGCGGGCCGTAGGGCAGGTCGGCCCAGTCGGCGGGAAAGCCCGACGCCGTCCGCACCATGCGACCGGGCAGGTCGATGGGCACGAACACCATGTCCGGCGGGACGGTCGCGCGGGTGACGTGCACGAGCATCTCGAGCGCGGCGAGGGCGCGCGTGGTCGAGGCGTACGCGATGCGCGTTCCGGGCGAGTTCCAGCGGTTGCCGGCGATCGCGGCGCCGCGGCCGGAGAGCGGGTCCGACGCGTAGACCGCGCGCGTCAGCCGCCACACCCGCATCAGGCGAAGTCGCCGAAGTCGATGCGGACGAGCTCGTCGGCGACCGCCTTCGCGCCGGCGTCGGACCCGAGCAGCGATAGCGGCGTATCGCCACCGAGCAGGGGATGGCGTGTGCCGAGCCAGGCGGACGCTCGCGCGTGGCCGCCGAAGACCCGTGCAGCCTCCTCGAGGAGGCGGGCGACGCGCAGGACGCGATCGGCCTCCTCCGGCTTGAGAAAGCGCTCCGCCCGGCGCCGCGCCGCCGTCCGCGGGGCGATTCCCACGAGCGCGAGCAACGCCTCCGGCGTCGCGCCGACCCGCTGCGCGAGCGGGGCGATGGCGGCGAACTGCACCGAGCGGTCGCCGAGATCGACGAGCGTCCCGGGTTCCCGCCCCGGGGCCTTCACCCGGTAGCGGGCGGGCTTCTCCGCGGCTCGGGTGCCGAGCGCGGCGAGGGTCGGGCGGTGGGCCTTCATCGGGCGGGATCTCCGGGCTTGCCAGATGGCACGAATTGTATGCCATTCGGCGAACCGGCGCCGTCCGCCCGCCTCACTTCTCCACGTACACCTTCACGAAGTCCTGGAACCAGCTCTGCGCCTGGGTGAAGCCCTTCACCTTCGGCGACATCGCGCGCGGGTTCAGGTCGTGGACGACGAAGAGATACGGCGCCTCGTCGACGATGATCTGGTGCGCGGCGATCACGCCCTTCCTCATCGCCTCCTGGTCGGGGTTCTTCTCGACCGCGCCGATGATCCGGTCGTACGCCTCGCTCCTGAAGTGGCCCCAGTTCGCGCCGTTCGGCGAGCCGTTGGCCGAAAGGAGGTAGCGCGCCATCGTCGCGACGTCCATCGACGGGCTCGAGATGTTGAGCGCGTCGGCGCCGCGCGCGTCCTTGTGCATCGGGCCGTTGCGCCAGGCCGAGAGCACGAGGTTCCACTCGACCACGTCGAAGCTCACCTCGAAGCCGCAGGTCGCGAGCTGCTGCTGCAGGAGCTCGTTCATCGGCAGCGGCAGCATCTGGCCCGAGCCGGAGGCCGAGATCATTGCCTTCACCTTGACCGGTTTCCCGGCGTAGCCCGCCTCCGCGATCAGCTTCTTCGCCTTTTCCGGGTCGTACGCGTAGGCCTGGGTCGGGTTGCCGAAGAGCGGATGCCCTTTCTGGAAGTAGCCGACCGAGGGCTCGGCGAGGCCGCCGAGCATCTTGACCATCGCCCCCCGGTCGACGCAGTAGTTGATCGCCTGGCGCATGCGGCGGTCGCGGAACGGCGAGTCCTCGCGCGCCATGTTGAGCATCCACGGCCAGTAGTGCGGGTAGGTGTTGGTGACGATCGAGTAGCCCGCGCCCTTCAGGCTCGCGACCGCGTCCGGCGGCGGTACCTCGATCCAGTCGACCTGGCCGGAGCGGAGCGCCGCGACGCGCGTGTTCGCCTCCGGGATCGGCAGCAGCACGAGCTTGTCGAGCTTCGGGATGCGCGGCTTGTCCCAGTAGTCCGTGTTCTTCACCAGTTCCGCGCGCTCGCGCGGCGTCCACGAAGCGAGCTTGAACGGCCCGGTGCCCGCCGGGGCCTTCGACTGTGCCTGCCAGGCGCCGGCCTTCTCCCAGCCCTTCGGGCTCGCCATCAGCGGCCAGACCATGAGCTGCGGGAAGTAGGAGAGCGGCCGGACGGTCGTCACGCTCACCGTGTACTTGTCGACCTTCGCGTACGACTTGACGTACGGGTTCCGCGCGCGCGTGAGGCCGGCCGCAGGCGGCTCGAACTGCTTCGACTTCTCGTTGTAGAAGCGCTCCATGTTCCAGACGAAGGCGTCGGCGTCGAACGGCTCGCCGTCGTGGAACTTCACCCCCTGCCGCAGGGTGAAGAGCCAGATCGCCGGATCCTTCGCATCCTGCTTCCACGCCGTCGCGAGCCCCGGCCGAAGGTCGGCCGGGCCGTCGCCCTTCGAGAGGTCCCAGAGGATCAGCGACTCGAAGATCGGGTAGCCGAGGAAGCGCATCCCCTCGAAGCCGTTGTTCGGCATCCCGGTCGTGGTCGGGATGTCGGAGGCGGTCATCGCGATGCGGAGCGTGCCCTGCGCGCCGGCGCCGAGCGGCACGGCGAGGGCGACCGCGGCGAGGATTGCGGCGAGGCGGGGCGAGCGGATGGGCGGCACGGCGGTCTCCCGGGAAGCGTCGGCGAGCGACGGACGCCGCCGCGAGCGGCAAGTTGCGTGCCACGCGCCGGACCGGATCAAGCCGCTGTTCTGCAAGGCGAGGACCGCTGTACTGCGCCCCGAAACCGTGCAACTCGCCGCCCGGACTCCCCAAACGAGTGCGGCCGGCATCCGGCAGAGTGCCGGCCGAAATTGCGATACTTCCGACGATGCCCGCCGAACCGGCGATCGCCGCCGCTGTCCCCACCCGCTGGGGCGCAAACCTCTTCGCGCTCGCGCCCGGGCGGCTGCGCGCTCGCGCTCGCCGGCACGCTCGCCGCGCGCGCGGCGCGGCGGCCGGGCGCGGCGCCGCCCGCAGCCTGAAGCCGGCGCGCGTGCCCGCGCGGGCAGCCACGCTCGTGTATCGTTCGCCCGCGCCGGCGAGGCCCGCGGCGCGACCCGCTCCGACCGAAGGACACCCCGATGTGCTGCTCGCCGCTGCGCTGCTTTCTCGTTCCCGTCCCCGCACTCGCCCTCGCCGCGCTCGCCGCGTGCGCAGGCTCCGGCACCGAGCCGCTCGATCCGACCACCTCGACCTGGCGCGCGCGCGGCAACGAGCCGGGCTGGTTACTCGCGCTCGACGGCGACCAGATGGTGCTCGTCACCGACTACGGCGCGAAGCGCACCTCGACGCCGCGGCCCGCGGCACAGCGGACCGCGACGACCACGCGCTACGCCGCGCGCACCGAGAGCGCGGATCTCACCGTCACGATCTTCGAGCGCGTCTGCCGCGACACGATGACCGGCATGCCGCACCCGAGCGCGGTCGAGGTCGTGCTCGACGGCCGCGAGCTCTCGGGTTGCGGCGGCGAGCCCGGCTCGCTGCTGCAGGGCTGGGAGTGGGTGGTGGCGGACATCGACGGCAAGGGCACCGTCGACCGCTCGCGCGCGACGGTCACTTTCGGCTCCGACGGCCGCGTGTCCGGCACCGGCTCGTGCAACCGGTTCACCGGCGCATACCAGCTCACCGGCGAGAACCTGACGATCGGCGAAACCGCCGGGACGATGATGGCGTGCGCGCCGGCGCTGATGGAGCAGGAGAGCCGGCTGCTCGCGATCCTGCGGGACGTGCGCCGCTTCGACGTGCGCGACGACGGCGCGCTCGTGCTGCTGACCGACGACCGCCGGACGATCGTCGCGCGGCGCTGAGCGCGCCGGGCCGCCCCCGGGAGGGCCCGCGCTACTTCGCCCGCCAGCCCCCGTCCACCACCATCGCGTGGCCGGTGACGTAGGCGGCCTCGTCGCTCGCGAGGTAGCAGACCGCCGACGCCACGTCGTCGACGGTGCCGCGCCGCCCCGCCGGGACCACCGCGCGCACCTGCTCGTCGCTCACCGCGATGCCGCGGCCGCTCATGTCCGGCACCCCCGGCCCGAGGATGCCCTGCGAGTGCGCGCGCAACCCGGTGAGGATCGGGCCCGGGCAGACCGCGTTCACGGTGATGCCGCGCGCCGAGTAGGTCACCGCCATCTGGCGGGTGAGCCCGATCACCGCGTGCTTGGCCGCGACGTAAGCCGCCCCGCCGCCGGTGCCGTTCAGCCCGGCGACCGAGGACATGTTGACGATGCGCCCGCGGCCGCGCGGCAGCATCTCGGCGAGCGCGCGCTTGCAGCCGAGGAAGACGCCGGTGAGGTCGATGTCGATCACCCGCCGCCACACCGCCTCGCTCACCTCGTCGACGGCGAAGTAGCCGTCGAGGACGCCGGCGTTGTTGACCATGATCTCGAGCGGCCCGAGCGCCGACACCGCACCGCTCACCGCGCGGTCGATATCTCCCGCGACGCTCGTGTCGGCGCGGAACGCGGCCGCGCCCCCGCCGGCGGCCGCGATCAGGCGCGCGGTCTCCTCCGCGGCGGCGGCGTCGATGTCCACCGCCGCGACGCTCGCGCCGCGCGCGGCGAGCATGAGGGCGATCGCCCGCCCGATGCCGGAGCCGGCACCGGTGACGATCGCGGTGCGCTGGGCGAAGGTCACTGGAGGATCCGCAGCGGCATCGGCGGGGGTTGCGGGACGTGCGGGGCGACGATGCGGTTGCGGAGCACGCCGAGGCCGGAGACCGCGAGCTCGATCGCATCGCCGTGCTTCAGGAAGCGGCCGAGCTCGTTCCCGCAGCCGCCGCCGACCGTGCCGGAGCCGAGGATCTCGCCCGGGTAGAGCGTCTCGCCCGCACTCGCGTGGCTCACGATCGCATCGAAGGTGTGCAGCATCTCGGCGCTCGAGCCGCGCGACCACTCCTCGCCGTTCACGCGCGCGATCATCGTGAACGCCTGCGGATCGCCCGCCTCGTCGGCGGTGACGAGCCAGGGCCCGAGCGCGTTGCCGGTGTCGAAGTCCTTGCCCTTGGCCGGCCCGAGGCCGGTCTGCATCTCGACGTACTGCGCGTCGCGGGCGGAGAAGTCGTTGAAGATCATGAAACCGAAGACGTGCTCGCGCGCCGCGCCCTTCGGCACGTCGAGCCCGCGCTTCCCGGTCACGAGCGCGATCTCGAGCTCGTAGTCGATCACCTGCGAGTACACGGGCCAGCGCACCTCGGCGTCCGGGCCGACGATGCTGTGGCAGTTGCCCTTGTAGTAGACCGGCTGCCCGTACCACGCCTTCGGGATCTCGACCGTCGCCGGGTCGAGGCGCGCGGTGCCCTGGCCGAAGAGGTAGCGGTTCGCGCGCGACTGGCGCACGTGCTTCTCGAAGCAGAGGCAGTCGCGCAGCCGGCGCGGCCGCGGCAGCGGCGCGAGGAGCTTCACCGCGGCGAGGTCGTGCACCGCCCGCGCCTCGTGTTCGAGCACGCGCGCCCGCGCGAGCGCCTCCGGCCCCGCATCGATCAGGGCGAGCATGTCGCGGAAGGCGGGCGAAGCGTCGGCGGCGGTGAAGTCGGCGATTCGCGCGCCGCCGGCGATGACCGCGCCGACGTGCTCGGCCCCGCCCGGCGCGACGAAGGTGACGAGCCTCATCCGCGCCCGACGAACGGCATCTTGGTCGCCATGATCGTCAGGAACTGGACGTTGGCGGCGAGCGGCAGCCCCGCCATGTGCAGCACCGCGTCGGCGACGTGCTGCACGTCCATCAGCGGCTCGACCGCGATCTCGCCGGAGGCCTGCGGCACGCCCTTCGCCATCCGCTCGGCCATCTCGGTGAGCGCGTTGCCGATGTCGATCTGGCCGCAGGCGATGTCGTACTTGCGCCCGTCGAGCGAGGTCGACTTGGTGAGGCCGGTGATCGCGTGCTTGCTCGCGGTGTAGGGCGAGGAATTGGGCCGCGGCGCGTGGGCCGAGATCGAGCCGTTGTTGATGATGCGGCCGCCGCGCGGGTCCTGCGCCTTCATGATCCGGAAGGCTTCCTGGGTGCAGAGGAAGGCACCGGTGAGGTTGGCGTCGATCACGTTCTTCCACTGCTCGAACGAGAGCTCCTCGAGCGGGATCCCGGGCGCGTTCTGGCCGGCGTTGTTGAAGAGCGCGTCGAGGCGCCCGAACTTCGCCCTGGTCTGCGCGAAGAGGTTGCGCACCGACTCCGGGCTCGCCACGTCGGTCGGCACCGCGAGCGCCGCGTCCGCGCCGCCCGCCGCCTTGATCGTCCCGGCGAGCGCCTCGGCGCGGCGCCCGGCGAGCGCGACCGACCAGCCCGCCTTGAGGAAGGTGATCGCGACCGCCTTCCCGATCCCGCTGCCCGCCCCGGTGATGATCGCAACCTTGCCCTTCGAGCTCATGGCGAATTCCTTCCGTCGGATGAGGCGGGGAATTCTACGGCCGTTCACCTGCTCGCGTGGATCACGAAGCGTTCCAGGGACGGTCAGGCGGCTGCGCGCCGGCGCAGGATCACCGAGAGGTTGTTGGCCGGCATCTCGATGACCGACTCCGGGGCGAAGCCGGCGGCGCCCGCCGCCGCGGTCACCGCCTCGAGGTCGCGCACGCCCCACGACGGATCGCGCGCGCGCAGCGACGCATCGAACGACGCGTTGCTCGGCGCGGTGTGGGCGCGGCCGCGCCGGTAAGCGCCGTACAGATAGAGGATCCCGCCGGCCGGGAGCAGCGCGCCCGCGCCGCGCACGAGGCCGAGCGCCGCCGCCCACGGCGCGATGTGGATCATGTTGATGCAGAGAATCGCCGCGAGGTCCGGCGGCACGCCCGGATCCGCCTCCCAGTCCGGCGCCGTCGTGTCGAGGTCGATCGGGGCGCGGACATTCGGCACGCCGGTGAAACCGGTCCACGCCGCGATGCTCGCCCGATGCTCCGGGTCGGGGTCGCTCGGGCTGAACGCGAGCCCCGGGAGCTGCGCCGCGAGCCAGACCGCGTGCTCGCCGGTGCCGCTCGCGATCTCGAGCACGGCGCCGCTCGCGGGCAGGACCCCGCGCAGCACGGCGAGGATCGGGTCGCGGTTGCGCTGCGTCGCCGCGGCGTACTTGCGCTCGTCCATCCCGGCGGCGCCCGGCGCGGGGTGGTGCGCGTTACGCGAAGACCGTGCCGACCTCGAGCGCGACCGCCGGCAACGCGAGCGGCGCGATCGACTCGGTGCCCTGCCGCTCCAGCCTGCGCCGGTAGCCGCCCGGACCCGGCTCGCGGCAGATCTCGAGCCGCTCGGCGGCAACATCGAGGATCCAGACCTCGGGCACGCCGTGCTGCGCATAGAGCGGGAGCTTGGTCTCGCGGTCGAACGCGAGGGTGGTGTCGGCGACCTCGACGAGGAGCAGGACGTCCGCCGGCCGGGGATGCGCGCTGCGGTAGTAGTCCGGCCGCGGGCGCAGCAGCAGGAGGTCGGGCTGCGGCTCGGAATCGTCGGCGAGCCGCAGCGGGCTCTGGGTTCGGACCAGGGCGGCATCGCCGACTGCGAGGATGAAGCGTCGCGCCAGGTAGCACACCCCGGCTGCGTGCCGGCTACCGATCGGCGCCATCTCGATCATCTCGCCGGCGAGCAGCTCGACCCTCGCCTTCGGGTCGAGGATGCCCGTCTCGCCCATGCGCTCGAACTGCTCGGCGGAGAGCTTCCGCCGTTGGGGGGTGAAGACCGCGCTCATGATTCCGGACCTGCCGCTGGCTGGCTGCACATTGTAGTCGCCGCGAGTACACCCGTCCGGGTGCAGGCAGGGCAGTGGCTCAGGGGATGAGCCTGCGGCGCGAACGGCCGTGCGGCGGCGTCAACCGGCCTTTGGCTGCGGCTGCAGGATCTCGCGGTGATGCGCCATCAGCGCGTCGAAGACGAGCTTGCGGCCGTCGCCGTCGAGCTCGCTCTCCATCGCGGTCGCGACGCGACGCAGCAGGCTCGGCAGCATCCCGACCATCTTCTGGCGCTCGGCGGGATCGGGCTTCGGCTTCATGCTCCACACCAGGTCCTGCGTGAGCGCGGCCGCCTCGCGCCAGGCCGCGCCGCCCGCGCCGTGCGCGCGCGCGAGCACGCGCACCCAGGTCTGGCTGAAGAAAAGGTCGAGCATCGGCGGCAGCGGCGCGCCGGCGAGCGCCTTGACGATCGCCTGCTCGGCGGCCGCGAGCGTCGCGGCGGACGGCTCGTCGGCCGGCGGCGGCGGGGGCGGCGGCGGCGATCCCGCGTCCACCCGCCCGGTGGCGGGCTCGATGCCGAGCCCGGCGAGTGCGCGGTTCGCGTTCTGGTACATCTCGCGCACGACCGGAGGCAGGCGCTTCTCGAGCTCGCCGCGGATCGCCTTCATCGCCCGGCCCTCGATCTTCAGCGCCGAAAACCCGGCGTAGACCCCGCGCGCGATCGGCAGCGGCCCGAGCGGGTTGTCGCCGTCGCTCAGGCCCCCGCGCTTGAAGAGCGCCGCGACGCGCGCCGAGAGCTCGGTCAGCTCGGCGTTCGCGTCCTCCTTGAATTTGGCCGCGAGCTTGCCGACCGCGACTTCGTTCTCGAGCACGTTGGTCTTCATCGCCGCGAGCTGGTCGCGCCCCGGCGTGCCCACCGGAGGCGCCGCGCCCTGCAGCGCCTTCGCGTAGGCCTCGAACGCATCGCCGTACTCCTTGCTGAACGCGGCGAAATACGCCTCGTGGTCCTTGTTCAGGCGGGCGGAGGCCTGCGCGTACTGGTCGCGCTCGTCGCGGTCGCGGCTCTGCCGGCCGAGCTCGTCGAGCTGCCCGGGGAGCGCCCCGAGCAGCGGCTCGAGCACCTTCCCGAGCTGGCGCTCGACCGCGCCGCGGCACTGGTTGAGAAACGCCCTGCGATCGATCGGCTGGGCTGCGCCTGACACGTGACTTTCGTCCTCTATCCGGATGTTGCACCCGTGGCGCAGTGCGGCGCCCCGGCGACCCAAAGCAACTTTACGACGACGGCAGGGCTCGTACGAAGGGAACTTGACCGAGACAGCGGCCGGGGTGTGGAAGATGTCGCGCGGGTAGAGCGCCCGAGCCGCTACCGCCGCCCCTTCTGGTCGTCCCCGAGAAAGGCGCCGTCCCGCCGCAGCTGCGCCTGCAGCGCCGCAACGGCGAGCCCCCGCGGGGCGACGCCCGCCCGCAGCGCGAGCGCGGCCGCGGTACCGGCGGCCTGGCCCATCACGAAGCACGCCCCGCTCACCCGCGCCGCCGACTGGCCGTCGTGCGTCATCGAGGCGCAGCGGCCGGCGACGAGCAGGTTGTCGACCGCGCGCGGCAGGCACATCCGCCAGGGGAGCTGGTTGTAGCCGCGCGAGCGCGGAATCGGCGGCCAGCTCCACTCGACGTCGCCGGCGACGTGCCGCTCGAGCGGCCAGCCGTTGACCCCGATCGTGTCGGCGAAATCGGCGCAGGTCAGCACGTCCTCGCCGGTGAGGACGTAGTCGCCCAGCACCCGGCGCGTCTCGCGCACGCCGACCTGCGGCGCGATGTCGAGCACGTACGCGCGCTCGAAGCCGGGCACGCGGCTGCGCAGGAACGTGATGTAGTCGCGGATCTGCCGCCGGCCCTCGATCTCGCCGGCGCTCGCCGCGTCCGCATCGGTGCCGTCCATCGCGCTGCCGTCGGGATTGGCGATCTGCGTCACGTTCGCGCGCCACTCGGTCAGGTGCTTCTGCGGCCGCACGATCGCGCCCTTGCGCGGGAAGCGGAACTCGCCCTTCGCCTCGGCCTCGGCCATGAGGCCCGGAATCTCGCGCCAGGCCTCGCCCGCGCTCACCGGGTCGACGTCGGCGACGCGGAACATGAGCGTCGGGTAGAGGAGGTCCGGCGCCTTTTCCCACGGCGCGCCCGTCCACGCCGCGAGGTCGCCGTCGCCGGAGGCGTCGATGAAGACGCGGCCGCGGTAGGCGCGCCGGCCGGATCTCGTCTCGACGAGGAGCGCGTCGATCGTGCGCTCGCCGGCCAGCGCGGCGCCGGCGGCATGCGCGTGCAGCGCGAGCTTCGCGCCGGCGCCGAGCACGAGGTCGTCGGCCGCGCACTTGTACGCCGACATGTCGTAGGCCTGCGCCTTGGTGCGGCCGAGCACGAGGTGCGGCTCGGCGAGGCCGCCGAGACCGCGGATGCGCTCGAGCAGTTCGTCGGCGACCCCGTGCACGACTTGCCGGATGTCGCCGCGGACGTTGGCGAAGAGGCCGCAGAAATTGGTGACGCCGGCTGCCGTGCCCATACCGCCGAGGAAGCCGTAGCGCTCGACGAGGAGCGTCGCCGCGCCGCCGCGCGCGGCCGCGGTCGCCGCGGCAATGCCCGCCGGCCCGCCGCCGAGCACGACGACGTCGTACTCGCCGGCGACCGGGACTTTGCGTTCGGGCTCGCTGACGTAGTCCATGGGCGGTGCGGCAAAGATACCGGCCGAGACCGCGCCGTCAAGAGCCGCCGTGGGCGCCCGCGGCAATCGGGCGCCCGCGGGACCAAGGTGGCCGGCCGCTTCAGCCCGCCCGCAAGGCGTCCGGACGATCGCCGCCGGGCGAGGAAGCCATGGCGCGCCGGCGCCCGGCGCCGCTCGCCTGGTCCGCGGGCCCGGACTGCCCGAACGCCCACGGCATCCACAGCAGCTCGCGCTCGGTCTCGTCCAGGATCGACTGCAGGTGCTTGGATTGCCGGTCGAGCTCCCGCTTGGCGTCCTCGAGGCTGGCGACCCGGCTCTTCAGCGAGTCGACGTCGGCGTGGATCCGCTTCACCGCGCCCAGCTTCTCGCGCAGGATCGCCTGCCGGTCGCGGATCTGCCGCTCCAGCGGCCGCAGCCCGTTGCGCAGCCACTGGGTCGCGTCGTGGTTGGCGATCACGAAGATGCGCTTGATCTGCGTGGCGAGCGTCCGGAAGAACCGGCGTGTGAGCGCGACCTGCTCCTGGGTGAGGATCGTCGACAGCGTGTCGAAGCGCGTGACGTAGACCCGCTCGATCTGGTCGACCTCGCGCACGAACCGGTGCAGCGAGTGCTCGCGCACCGGCGCGAGCTCCATGCCGCCGTGCTGCTCGTACTCCTCCTGCATCCGTCCGATGATGTCGTGCAGATCGTCGACGATGGCGCCCGCGGTCTCTATCCGCGAGCGCACGACGTCGAAGTAGCCGCGCATCGCCTGGAGCATCCCGGCGGTGAAGTAGCTCTGCGCCATCCCGCTCAGCGTGCGCCGGGCCTCGGCGTCGAGGGCGTCGAGGCTGAGCTCCGTGAAGAGGGCGTTCGAGCGGTCCGCGAACAGGGTGCGCAGCGTCTGCAGGTGCGCGAGCCCGCGCTCGAAGTCCAGCTTCTCGCCCTGGACCTGCTGGAGCAGCGCCTCGCTCGCGCTGCGCCTCTGCCCGCGTGCCGACTCCAGCTCGGCGAGCTGGCCGATCACGTCCTCGAGCCGCGAACGCACGCTGGTGCGCGTGTCCTCGATCAGTGTCCGCACCCCGTCGCGCACCGTCTCCAGGATGATCCGGTGGCGCGCGGGGATCAGCTCGGAGAGCAGCGCTTCCTCGAGCGCGGCGATGCCGCTCCGCTCGAGGAGCTGATCGTCGTCGATGACGTGCGCGACCAGCCCCTTCTGCGCCGACACCGGCAGCACCCGGTTCGCGTGGACGCGCAGCGCATCGCTCACCTGGGCCACCTGGCGGCTCACGTGGTGCGCGATCTCCTCCTGGCCGCGGATCCCGTCCCACAGCGTGTCGATCTTGTTGAGCGCGACGAAGCAGGCGTTCCTGCGGCCCGCGCACGGCAGGATGTAGTCGCGCCACGCGTCGAGGTCGCTCTGGCTCACGCCGGTGTCGATCGACAGTACGTAGATCAGCGCGTGCGCGCTCGGCAGCAGATTGAGGGTGAGCTCGGGTTCGTAGCCGAGCGCGTTCAGCCCCGGCGTGTCGAGGATGACGAGGCCTTGCGCGAGCAGCGGGTGCGGGAAGTTGACGATCGCGTGCCGCCAGCACGGGATCTCGACCATCGCCTCGCCGGAGATGGACGACACCTTGCCGACGCTGGCGGGCGCGAGGTCGTAGCGCCGCGCCTCGGCGAGCGGCGCGAGGCGCGTGAGGCTGACCTGCGCGAACGCGTCCGCCACCTGCTTCGCGTCGCCCGGGTCGAGCGGCAACGAGAGCCAGTCCCCGTCCTGCCGCTTGAGGTCCTCGAGCGTGGTGTCGGTGGCGCGCGTCTCGATCCGGAGGAGGCGGATCGACGGCGGTGCCGACGGGTCCCATTGCAGCTCGGTCGGGCACATCGTGCTGCGCCCCGGGAACGCGGGCAGGAGCCGGCGTCCGAACCCGGGGGCGAAGAACGCGTTGATCAGCTCGGATTTCCCGCGCGAGAACTCGCCCACGACCGCGACCGTGAGCCGGTCGCTCTCGGTGTGCGCGAGCAGGCGCTCGACTCTCACGCGCGTGAAGTGGTCGAGCAGGTCGTTCGCGTCGAGCCAGCCGGCGTGGTCTGCGATGCGCTGCCTGATGGCCGACCGCCACGCGACGTACTCGTGTGCCCGTTCGAGAAACAATCCGGCGCCCACGTCGTTCCCTCCGTTCCCGGGTGTTTACCCTAGCCGACCCGGGCCGGATCGATCGTGAACGATTGTTACGGCGCTTTTCGACCCGGCCGGGGCTCGCCCCGGGGGCGAGGTCGGCGCGCATCACCCGGCCGCCGGGGGCGACCTCCGGCACCGATCCCGTAGAATCGTGCGCGACGCCATCGATGAACGAACCCGCGAAACCCGTCGAGACGGAAACCCGGAACGAGCGGCTCGGCCGGGTGCGCGCGTTCTGGCAGTGGCTCACGCGCACGAGCGGGCCCCGCGAGGCGGTGCCGCTCTCCGGCGCCGACCTCCGGCTCACGCGCGCGACCTTTCGCGACGCGCTCGCCGGTACCGGCGGCGAAGCCTCGGCGCGCCAGCGGGTGGCGACACTCGCGACGCTCTACCGGACGCTGAACGACGAGGGCCGCCGGTCGTTCCTCGGTCTGCTCGCCGGGGAGTTCGGCCCCGACGAGCTGGTCGTGAACCGCGCGATCCAGGGCTACCTCGACGCGACCCCGGACGGCCGGCGCCACGCCGAATCGCAGCTCCGGCTCGCGCTCGGGAGCCCGCGCATCCGCATCGTCAGGCAGTTCAACCTGCTGCCCGACGGCGTCAAGTTCCTGGTCGATCTCCGCGCCGACGTGCTGCGCTACCTCGACGGGGCGCGCGGGCTCGAGGTGCTCGAGGAGGAGCTCGCCTCGCTCCTCTCGAGCTGGTTCGACATCGGCAACCTGGAGCTGCGCCGGATCAGCTGGAACTCGCCCGCGGCGCTGCTCGAAAAGCTGATCGCCTACGAGGCGGTGCACGAGATCCGCTCGTGGTCGGATCTGCGCAACCGGCTCGACTCCGACCGGCGCTGCTACGCGTTCTTCCACCCGCGCATGCCCGACGAGCCGCTGATCTTCGTCGAGATCGCGCTCGTCAAGGACATGGCCGACAACATCCACACGCTGCTCGACGAGTCGGCGCCGGCGTTCGACCCGCAGGCGGCGCAGGCCGCGATCTTCTATTCGATCTCCAACACGCAGGCGGGCCTCCGGGGCGTCTCGTTCGGCGGCTTCCTGATCAAGCGCGTCGCCGAGATGCTCGCCGCCGACTTTCCGCGGCTCAAGGTATTCGCGACGCTCTCGCCGGTGCCCGGCTTCCGCCGCTGGCTCGACGCGCAGGCGAAGCGGAAGGCCGCGGACTTCTTCGGCCGGCAGGAGCGCGAGCGGCTGTGCGAGGCGGCCGAGGCAAAGGATCCGCACGACGCGCTCGCGCAGCTGCTGCTGCGCGGCTTCGCCGCCGAGGCGCACCCGCCCGAGTCGCTCAAGGCGACGCTCCTGCGCCTGTGCGCGCACTACCTCGTCGAGACGAAGGAGGGCCCGCCGGAAATTGCGCGCCCGGCCGACCCGGTCGCGCGCTTCCACCTCGGCAACGGCGCGCGCCTCGAGCGCGTCAACTGGCTCGCCGACACGAGCCCGCGCGGAATCAAGCAGTCGGCAGGGATGATGGTGAACTACCTCTACCGGCTCGACGAGATCGAGGCGAACCACGAGGCGTTCGAGCGCGACGGCCGGGTCGCGCTCGCCGACGCGGTGAAGCGGCTGCTGCGGAAGGCGGCGTAGGCGGCGCGCGCGCGGTCCGGCGCGCGCGCGGGCGCCGGCGGCCGCGGCGAGGCTCAGTGCAGCGACGGCTTCTTCAGGAAGTCGCCGCGGTCGGCGGTGCGCACCGTCACGCGCCGGATCGAGCCCGAGCGCCCGAAGGCGAGCGGCACCTCGGTGCCCGGGGGGCCGAGGCTCCAGACCCGGCGGAAGAGCTCCGCGAGGCCGGTGACGCGCTCGCCGGCGACTTCGAGCACGAGATCGCCGACCGCCACCTTCGCGCGCTCCGCCGGACCGCCCTCGGCGAGGCCCGCCACCACGAGGTGGCCTTCCATCTCGGTCGTGTACATGCCGAGCCAGGGACGCGCCGGGCGCCGCGCGCGGCCGAGCGACTTTATCTCCTCGAGAATCGGCTCGAGCAGATCGATCGGCACGATCATGTTGCCCTGGACCTGCTCGCCGGCGGCCTGCTCCTGCACGAGGAGCGACCCGATGCCGAGGAGCCGGCCGTCGTCGCCGATGAGTGCCGCGCCGCCCCACTGCGGGTGCGCGGGCCGGGTGAAGAGCGCCTCGTCGAGCACGTACTCCCAGTAGCCGGCGAACTCGCGCTTGGCGAAGAGGCGCGCCTTCAGCGCGTGCGCGCGGCCGCCGTGGCCGGCGAGGACGACCGCATCGCCGACCCGCGCCGCCGCCGCGGCGCCGCGCGCGAGCGCCGGCGCGTTGATGCGACCGAGCGGCTGTACGAGACCGAAGCCGGTCGCCTGGTCGTAGGCGAGCGGATGGCCGGCGACCGCGACGCCGCGGTTCGTGGTGAGCCAGATCGCGGACGCCTCGGTGATCAGGTAGCCGATGGTGAGGACGAGCCCGTCGGCGCCGATGACGACGCCGTTGCCGATCCGCTCGGTGCCGAGGATGCCGGCGGTGAACGCGTCCTCCGGCACCTCGGTGCGGACGAGCACGAGCGAGTCGAGCGCCGCGTCGAGGTCGAAGCCCAGGTCCCCGGCGTGCGGCTGCAGCTCGTCGGGGAACGCCCACTCGCTCGGTTCGGCCATTTCAGCTCTCCACGACACGAGGGGGCAAGCCCCCGCGTGCTCCCCGCAACCAGGAAACCTCCGGGTTCACCGCAACACTGTAGCGCGGGGCGAGCGCCGGCGGGAAGCCCCGCGCAGCGGCGGCAATCGCGTCTAGAATCGCGCGGAGGCGTCCTAACGACAAGGAGGAGGCAATGAGGATCGTCGCAGCTCTCGCGGCGTGCGCCGCGGCCGCGCTGTGCGGCGCCGCACACGCGCAAGGTGCGTTCCCCAACCGCCCGGTCACGATGATCGTGCCGTTCCCGCCCGGCGGCATCGCCGACATCACCGGCCGACCGCTCGCGGTCGCGATGGCGAAGGCGCTCGGGCAGAACGTGGTGGTCGAGAACAAGGCGGGCGCCGGCGGCGCGGTCGGCCACGCGTTCGTCGCCAAGGCGAAGCCCGACGGCTACACGATCATGACGGCGCTCTCGTCGATCGTCGTCATCCCGGAAGCGGACAGGGTGAACGGCCGGCCGGCGACCTACCAGATGACCGACTTCGCGCCGATCGCGCTCATCTCGGCCGACCCGACGATCCTGCTGGTGCCCGCCAACGCGCCCTGGAAGACGCTCAAGGAGCTGGTCGACGACGCGCGGTCGCGTCCCGGGAAGATCAGCTACGCCTCGTCGGGCGTCTACGGCACGATCCACACCTGCTTCGAGATGCTCGCGCAGGCGGCGAACGTGAATTTCCTCCACGTGCCGTACAAGGGCGGCGGGCCGGCGATGGTCGCGCTCCTCGCCGGCGAGACGAACCTCGGCGCGCAGTCCCCGGGCGTCGCCAACGCGCACCTGAAGGGCGGCAAGATCCGCACGCTCGGCTCCTGGGCCGGCAGCCGCACGGCCGCGCTGCCCGACGTGCCGACGATGAAGGAGCAGGGGTTCGACGTCGAG
>Ga0187892_10001804_pt1 | contig 46693 bp, 44 predicted proteins | sample MA1701073metaG_FD_139345 | JGI IMG/M metagenome (GOLD analysis project Ga0187892, IMG submission 139345) | Bio-ooze microbial communities from a basaltic lava cave in the Kipuka Kanohina Cave System on the Island of Hawaii, USA - MA170107-3 metaG ...
CAGATTCCCCACGAGGTCATGAAACCCGTGAAGACCTGGACGACCAGCCGATAGTGACGCAACGCCGGCGCAACCGCCCGAAATCGCAGCACTCCGCTCCTCAGACCGTGGAAGTTGGGCTAGGGGCCACGGCCCGCCGGCATCGCGGTGACCGGGCGGCCGCCGGCCCCGGGGGAGCGCTCGGTCGGGATCGGGCGAGGGTCGACACCGTCACGGGCCGTCATGGGTCGACCTTGGTCGGAGCGCGCCCGGGTCGCCACGCCCGTGCGACCATGGCCGCGGGAGCCAGCGCCGCTCGCGCCGGCGGCGTCGGGGTCAGCGAGCGAGCTTGACGGCTCTCGGCGGTGGGACGTTGCTGAAGGTGAGCGTCCCGTCCGCCTCCTCCCAGCGATAGATGACCTGGGGAGGGGGAGCGGGAACCGCCGGACGGCCGGCGCCGGGCGCGGGGCTCTGGGCGAGGGACGCCAGGCGCGGGCCCCGCATCACCCGCTGCACGTACTGCTGAGTCTCGGGATAGGGCGGGACGCCGCCGTGCTGATCCACGGCGCGCTCGCCGGCGTTGTAGGCGGCCAGCGCCAGCGACAGGTCGCTCGGATAGCGGGCGAGCAGGTAGCGCAGGTGCCGCACTCCGCCCTCGATGTTCTGCCGGGGGTCGAAGGCGTCCCGGACCCCGAGGGCCGAGGCGGTGCGCGGCATGAGCTGCATCAGGCCCTGGGCTCCCTTTCGGGACACGGCCCATGGGTTCCACGCCGACTCCACCCGGATCACCGACTCGACCAGGACCGGGTCGACGCCGTAGCGCGAGGCGACCTCCCTGATGTGACCGGCCCAAGGCCCCTGACCCCCGGGGAGCTTGAGCAGGCCCAGCGAGGTCCCGCTGAAGCCGGGCATCTGCTCGAACTCGGGATTCGCCGGCGCGTCGGTCAGGTGGATGACGCCGTCGCGGTCCACCAGCCGGTAGGCGCCGCCGGCGTCCGCCTGCACGGGCACGGCCAGGAGAACCCCGAGGGCGAGGAGAACGGCGAGGCGAAGCACCCCCCGAGGATAGCGAACCGGCCCGGGCAGGGGCAAACACAAAACGCGGCCGCCCCACGGGGGCGACCGCGTCCTTCAACGAGATCGGCCAGTTAGGTGGTCAGTTGGCCGACTGGAGCAGCGGCTCGGGGATGCGCCCGGATCGTGGGATCGGCTCCTCGAGCGCCAGGTCCAGCACCTGGTCCACCGAGTCGACCAGATGGAACGTCATGCCGTGCCGGGCCTCCGGCGGGACGTCCTCGAGCAGGTGCTTCTCGTTGCGCCGGGGCAGGATGACCGTGGTCACCCCGGCGCGCCGAGCGGCCAGGACCTTCTCCTTGATCCCGCCGACGGGGAGCACCCGTCCCGAGAGCGTGATCTCCCCGGTCATGGCGAGGCGTCCGCGGACGGGCCGCTGGGTCACCAGCGACACCAGCGCGGTCAGCATCGTCACCCCCGCCGAGGGGCCGTCCTTGGGAATGGCGCCGGCGGGGACGTGCACGTGCAGGTCCGAGGTCTCCCAGTAGTCCGACCGCAGGCCGAGCTCCGAGGCGTGAGCGCGCACCCACGACAGCGCGGCCTGGGCGGACTCCTTCATCACGTCGCCGAGCTGGCCGGTGAGCGTCAGCGTCTTGGCCCCGCGCATCCGCGCCGCCTCCACGAAGAGGATGTCGCCGCCGGCGGCCGTCCAGGCGAGGCCCACCGCGACGCCCGCCGCGCGGGTCCGCTCCTCCAGCTCCTCCCGCTCCCACCGGGGCGCGCCGAGCAGCTCGCCGACCAGCGCCTCGGTCACCTCGACCGGCGCCGTCTGTCCCTCGACCCGACGCTTGGTGATCTTGCGGGTGATGGCCGCGATCTCGCGCTCGAGGTTGCGCAGCCCGGCCTCCCGCGTGTAGCTCCGGATGAGCAGGCGGAGCGCGGCGTCGGTCCAGCGGACGTGCTCGTCCTCCGCGAGCCCGTGCTCACGGACCTGCTTGGGCACGAGGTGCTTGCGCGCGATGCGGACCTTCTCCTCCTCCGTGTAGCCCGGCAGCTCAACGATCTCCATGCGGTCCCGGAGGGCCGGCGGCACCGTGTCCAGCAGGTTGGCCGTGGTGATGAACAGCACCCTCGACAGGTCGAACGCCACGTCGATGTAGTGGTCGCGGAAGGCGACGTTCTGCTCTGGATCCAGCACCTCCAGCAGCGCGGAGGCCGGGTCGCCGCGGAAGTCCATGCCGAGCTTGTCGATCTCGTCGAGCATCAGCACCGGGTTGCGGGACTCGGCCCGGCGCAGGGCCTGCACGATCTGGCCGGGCAGCGCGCCGATGTAGGTCCGCCGGTGCCCGCGGATCTCCGCCTCGTCCCGCATCCCCCCGAGGGAGCTGCGCTGGAACTTCCGGCCGAGCGCGCGGGCGATGGACCGACCGAGGGACGTCTTGCCCACGCCCGGCGGCCCCACGAAGCAGAGGATGGGGTCCTTGCCGCCCGGCCGGACGCTCTTGACGGCCAGGAACTCCAGGACGCGGTCCTTGACCTTGTCGAGCCCCCAGTGGTCGTCGTCCAGGACGGTGCGGGCGGCGCGCAGGTCCAGGGTGTCGTCGGTCTGCCGCTGCCACGGGAGCGCCAGGAGCCAGTCGAGGTACGTGCGCGCGACGGTGTACTCGGCCGCGGCCGGCGGCATCTTGGCGAGCCGGTCCAGCTCCCGCAGCGCTTCCTTCCGCGCCTCCTCGGTCATGCCGGCCGCTTCGATCTTCGCCCGGAGCTCGTCCAGCTCCTGGGTCCGCTCGTCGGTCTGGCCCAGCTCCTTCTGGATCGCCTTGAGCTGCTCGCGCAGGTAGTATTCGCGCTGGCCCTTGCCCACCTCGGACTCCACCCGGGACTGGATCTTGGAGCCGAGCTCCAGGACCTCCGCCTCCTTGGTGAGGGCGGCGACGAGCCGGGCGAGCCGCGCCTTGACGTCGCCCGTCTCCAAGAGCTCCTGCTTGATGCGCGTCGTCAGCGGGGGCAGCGTCGCCGCGATGACGTCGGCCAGCCGGCCGGGCTGGGAGAGGTCGTGGGCGACGGCGGCCAGCTCGTCGGGCAGGAGCGGGGAGAGCTGCACGATCTGCCGGAACAGCGTGGCAGCCGTGCGCGCGAGGGCCTCGGTCTCCAGGTCGTTCGGCGCCGGCAGCACCTCCGGCAGGGCCTCGATCCGAGCCTCGAGGACGGGCCGATCCTGCTCGAGGCGCAGGAGCCGGACCCGCCCCAGGCCCTCCACCACGAGCCGCACCGATCCGTCGGCCTGCTTGACCACGCGCTGGATGGTGGCCAGGGTGCCCACCCGATGCAGATCGACCTCGCCCGGCTCCTCCACGGCCGCGTCGCGCTGGGTGAACACGGCGATCGGCTGGCCGGTCCGGGCGACCTGCTCGATGAGGCGGAGCGATGCGGGTCGGCCGGCCCCGAGGGGCATGACCGCGTGCGGGAAGAGCACCGTGTCACGCAGCGGCAGGACGCCGGCGGTCTCCGGCACCGCCGGCCCGCCGCGGTTGATGTCGTCGCGCGGGGGCGTCATGGTCAGGGTCCTTTCCGAAACGGCCGGCGCGTCAGAACAGGTCCAGCGGCGCCAGGTGGCTGCTCGCGGCGCGCACCAGCGCTTCATTCTTGGTGCCCTGATCGCCCGACCGGCTCATGTCGTTTCGCACGTGTCGCGTGAGATCGGCGATCTGGGCCTGCATGTCCAGCATGCGCCGCCTCATCTTTAGGATGATCTCGATGCCGGCCAGATTCACCCCGAGGTCACGGCCGAGGCGCGCCACGCGGGCGAGGTCCTCCACGTCCTCCTGGGAGTACATGCGGGTCTTGCCCACCGTCCGGCTGGGGCGGACGAGTCCCTTCCGCTCGTACATCCGGAGCGTCTGGGGATGCAGCTTCAGCATCTCGGCCACGACGCCGATCATGTACTGGGGCCGCTGGCGTTCGGTCATGACGCGCCTCGCGTGCGCCGCTCGGCCGGCGGAGCGGGGAGCCGCCGGCCCAGCTCCAGCAGGAGCTCCTGGGCCCCGGCGTCCAGGTCGCGCGGCGTCTCGACGCGGACGGTGATGTAGAGGTCCCCCCGGCCTCCGGACCGGCGGGGCACCCCCTTGCCGCGGAGGCGGAACGTCTGTCCGCTCTGCGTGCCGGCGGGCACCGACAGCTCGACGCGGCCGTCCACGCCCTGCACGGCGATGCGCGCTCCCAGCGCCGCCTCCACCAGCGTCACCGTCACCTCGCCGTGGAGGTTGTCGCCCTTGCGGGTGACCTGGGGATCCTCGTGCACTCGGGTGATCACGATGAGGTCCCCCCGGGGGCCGCCGAAGGGGCCCGAGTGCCCTGCCCTCGGGATGCGGAGCGCGGTGCCGGTGTCGACGCCGGCCGGGATCACCAACCTCATCACCCGCCGCTCGGGGGCCACCCCGCGGCCGCGGCAGCCCGCGCAGGCCTCCGGAACGCGCCGCCCGGCGCCGCCGCAGAGCGGGCACGGCTCCGACCGGGGGGCCGGCCCCTCCTTCCACACCGTGCCGAGCCCATCGCAGTGGGCGCACGGCACGGGGGTGCCGCCCCGGGCCGCCCCCGTTGCCCCGCATTCCGGGCAGGGCGAGAGCCGCACCAGCGGCAGCTCCATGTCCAGCCCGGTCATGGCCTGCTGGAAGGCGAGCTCGACGGGCACGGTGAGATCGTCCCCCCGGCGTCCGGAGGCCCGGGTCCCCGCCGACGCCGCCTCCCGCGCATCGCGGGGCGACGCCTGGCGGTCGTAGAGCGCCCGCGCCGAGGGATCCGAGAGGACCCGGTACGCCTCGGCGATCTCCGTGAAGAGCACGCCCGCCCGGTCATCCCACAGGTTGATGTCCGGCGAGTACTGACGCGCCAGTCGCTGGTACGCACGCCGGACCTCCACGGACGTGGCCGTGGCCCGGATGCCGAGCACCGCGTAGTAGTCGCGGATCATGATCGTCGCCCGAAGGCGCGACGGCCCGGAACCCGGCGGGCCCCGGGCGCCCCGCTCCGGAGCCGCCCGGACCCGCCGGTCCCTGGGCCGCCCGCCTACTTCTTCTCCTTGTCTCCGAGGTCCTCGAACTCCGCGTCCACGACGTCGCCCTTCGGGGCGTCGCCGGACCGGCCGGCCTCCGCGCCGGGCTCGCCCGGCGGCGTCTTGGCCTGCGTTTCGCGGTACATGACCTCGGCCAGCTTGTGCGAGGCCTGGGTCAGGGCGCCCTGCGCGCGCTTGATCCGCTCGAGGTCGTCGCCCTTGAGGGCCTCCCGAACCTCCGTGATCGCGGTCTCGATGGCCTGCTTGTCCTCCGCCGGCACCTTGTCCCCGTGCTCGCGCAGCGTCCGCTCGGTGGCGTAGGCGAGCGAGTCGGCCTGGTTCTTCAGCTCGATCTCCTCGCGACGCTTGGCGTCCTCCGCCGCGTGGGCCTCGGCCTCACGCTTCATGTTGTCGATCTCGTCCTTGCTGAGGCCGGACGAGGCCGTGATCGTGATGTTCTGCTGCCGGCTCGTGGCCTTGTCCCGGGCCGAGACGTTGAGAATGCCGTTGGCGTCGATGTCGAAGGTGACCTCGATCTGCGGGACGCCGCGCGGCGCGGCCGGGATGCCGTCCAGGTGGAACCGGCCGAGCGTCCGGTTGTCCCGCGCCATCGGCCGCTCGCCCTGGAGGACGTGGACCTCCACCGAGGGCTGGCTGTCGGCGGCCGTGGTGAACACCTCGGTCTTCTTGGTCGGGATCGTGGTGTTGGCCTCGATGAGGCGGGTCATCACGCCGCCCAGCGTCTCGATGCCGAGGCTCAGCGGCGTCACGTCCAGCAGCAGGAGGTCCTTCACCTCGCCGGCCAGCACGGCGGCCTGCACGGCCGCGCCGACGGCGACGACCTCGTCGGGGTTGACGGTCTTGTTGGGCTCCTTGCCGAAGAGCTTCCGAACCTCCTCCTGCACCTTGGGCATGCGGGTCTGGCCGCCGACCAGGATCACCTCGTCGATGTCGGAGGGGGTCACGCCGGCCTGCCGCAGCGCCTCCCGGCAGGGCCCCAGGCTGCGCTCGATCAGCTCGGCCACCAGGGACTCCAGCTTGGCGCGGCTCAGCGTGAGGACGAGGTGCTTCGGTCCACTCTGGTCCGCCGTGATGAACGGCAGGTTGATCTCGGTGGTGAGCGTCGTCGAGAGCTCGCACTTGGCCTTCTCGGCGGCCTCCTTCAGCCGTTGCAACGCCATGCGATCGCGCCGGAGATCGATCCCGTGCTCCTTCTTGAACTCCTCGGCGATCCAGTCCATCACGCGCTGGTCGAAGTCGTCACCGCCCAGGTGCGTGTCGCCGTTGGTGGCCTTCACCTCGACCACGCCCTCGCCGATCTCGAGGATCGAGATGTCGAAGGTGCCGCCGCCCAGGTCGTACACGGCGATCGTCTCGTCCTTCTTCTTGTCGAGCCCGTAGGCGAGCGCGGCCGCAGTGGGCTCGTTCACGATGCGGAGCACCTCGAGGCCGGCGATGGCCCCGGCGTCCTTGGTCGCCTGACGCTGGCTGTCGTTGAAGTAGGCCGGCACGGTGATGACGGCCTGGGACACCTTCTCGCCCAGGTACGCCTCCGCCGCCTCCTTGAGCTTGCGCAGCACCATGGCCGAGATCTCGGGCGGGGAATGGACCTTGCCGCGGATCTCGACGCGCGCGTCGCCGTTGGACGCCTTGACCGCCTTGTAGGGGACCAGCTTGATCTCCTGGACGACCTCCTCGTGGCGGCGGCCCATGAAGCGCTTGATGGAGAACACCGTGTTCTCCGGGTTGGTGATGGCCTGACGCTTGGCCACCTGTCCCACCAGCGTTTCCCCTTCCTTCGTGAAGGCCACCACCGAAGGGGTCAGGCGGCTGCCCTCCTGGTTGGCGATGACCGTGGGGTTGCCGCCCTCCACGACCGCCACCACCGAGTTCGTCGTTCCAAGGTCGATGCCGATCACCTTCGCCATCGCGTGTGGGTCTCCTCTCTGGCGTGCGCCGTCAGCCCGGCCCGCGGCCGCCCCATTCGGTGGGGCGGCCGCGGGCCAACGTCGGCGGGATCGCCTACATCACGTCGATCTTGATCTCGCGGGGCCGGATCTGGTCGGCCTTCGGCAGGCTCACCGTCAGCACGCCGTCCCGGAAGGCCGCCTTCACCTTGTCGCCCTGCACGGGGAAGGGCAGCGGGAGGGCCCGCTCGAACTTGCCGTGCCACCGCTCCATCCGGTAGTAGTCCTCCTGCTTGTTCTCGTGCTCCCAGCGCCGCTCCCCCTTCAGCGTGAGCATGTCGCCGGTGATGCTCAGGTGGATGTCCTTCTCGCTGACGCCGGGCAGCTCCGCCTTCACGACCAGCTCGTCCTTGGTCTCGTAGACATCCACGGATGGCGCCCACACGCGGTCCACCATCTGGTTCTGGGGGGGTCGGCCGAAGACGCTGTCGAACATGCGGTTCATCTCGGACTGGATGTCACCGAGATCGCGGAAGGGGTCCACCGAACCGAACGGACGGAAACGAACGAGTGCCATTGGTCCTCCTCCTCCTGTGCTTCGGGTCGCCCGACCCGGTGTGATATGAGTCACTGAGACTTATATACTCTGAGTGCATACTTGTCAAGTAACTCCAAACTTTGTCAGAACTATGCGAAAACGTTAATATCTATGGGTCGATTCCGGGCCAGGTGCTACGGTCGAGCCATGAAGCCTGGTTGCCTGGGCTGCGGGCTGCTGGTCGTGGTGATCCTGGCGGTCGGCGTAGCCGTGGCCGGCGGCCTGTTCCTCTCGGTGAACATCTTCCTGGACCCCGACGTTCGCCCGGCCAGCTTCAGCAAGAGCGACGGCTTCTCCGCCCAGAACAAGCTGTTCGAGGTCGTGCTCCGCCAGTCCGGCCGCTCCTCGCGGACGGACCCTATCGTCCTCACGGAGCGGGAGGCCAACGCGTTCCTCTCCCGCCACCTGGAGGAGGCGGCCGGCCTCAGGCTCTCGCCGATCGTCGTCCGCTTCACGCGGCAGGAGGTCCTGATCCAGGGCCAGACTCCGCTCCGGAGCCTCTTGACCGGCCCTCCATTCGCCCAGCTCGCTCCGTACGTCCCCGGGGCCCGCCTGGATCAGCCCGTGTGGGTCACCGTGCGGGGACGGGTCGTGCTCGCGCCCGACACGATGGGCGGCAATCGCCATGGTCGGCTCGAGCTGACGGACCTGGCGCTCGGCAAGCAGCCCGTGTCGAGCATCCTCGTCTACGTGATGATGGGACCGACCGCGTCCGAGCTCCTGCGCTGGCGGGTACCGGCCGTGGTGCGAGCGGTGGACATCGAGGACGGCCGCGCCCTCATCCGGACGCGATAGGAAGGGACGGGTCCCGAACCGGCCAGGCGGCCCGATCGGGGCACCCGCGCACCTCTTGGGCATGACCGGCATCGACGGCGGCACGTCGGGAAGGTCCGGCCGGCTGACCCGGGCGCTGACCGCTCTCGCCGTCTTCGGCGCGACCGTGCTCGTCCTCCGTCCCGCGCTGGACGGCCAATTCCTCACCTGGGACGACGACGTCATGCTCGCCGGCAACCCGGCCTTTCGCGGGCTGGGCTGGCCGCAGCTGCGATGGATGCTCACCACCACCCTCCTCGGCCACTACATGCCGCTCACGTGGATGTCGTTCGGCGTGAGCTACGTCGTCGGCGGCATGGATCCGTGGGGGTACCACTTGGCCAGCCTCCTCCTGCACGGCCTCAACGCCGCCCTCGCCACGTGCCTCGCCTGGCGGCTCATCGGCGCTGCGACCACCGACCTTCGGACCGCTCCCGGACCGGTGGGGTCACCTGCCCTCCTGGCGCTGGGGGCCGGCGTCGCGGGGCTCGCGTGGGGCATCCATCCGCTCCGCGCCGAGCCGGTCGCCTGGGCCACCGACCGCGGCGACCTCCTGTCCGGCGCCTTCGCCCTCACGGCGGTGCTGGCGTACGCGCGGGGCGTGCCGGCATCCGGCCACCTGGCCTGGCGGCCGTGGGGATGGGCGGCGCTCGGGGCGATGGCGCTGGCGCTCCTGTCCAAGGAGACCGCGGTCGTGCTGCCGGCCGCGCTCCTCGTGCTCGACGGGTACCCGTTGCGCCGCTCGGACCCCTGGCATCGTCTGGTGCGAGAGAAGGTCCCGTTCCTCGCGCTCGCCGCCGTGGGGACCGTGGTCGCGCTCGCGGCGCGGTCCAGCGGGGCGAGGTTCTCCACCGCCGTCGAGTACGGGGCGGCGGCCCGCGTCGCCATGGTCGGGCACAGCCTCTGGTACTACGCGTGGACGGGGCTGGTGCCGCTCGATCTGGCTCCCTATCACGAGCCCCCGCTGCGGGTCGACATCCTCGTCCCCCGGTTCCTGATCCCGACGCTCGCGACCGCCGCCCTCACGGTGGCCGTGGTCGTGGCCCGCCGGCGGCTTCCGGCCGCGCTCGCCGCCTGGATGGCCTACGCGCTCGTGCTGCTGCCCGTGACCGGCATCGTCCACTCGGGATCGCATCTGGTCGCGGAGCGCTACAGCTACCTGCCCACCATCGGGTTCGCGATGCTGCTGGGCGGCATGGCCGTGGCGGCGGCGCAGGCGTGGCGAGGCGCCGGCCGGCGGCGGCTGGCGGGGGCCGTCGCGCTGCTCGCCGTCACCCTTGCGCTCCCGACATGGGCCACCCTCGCCTGGCGCCACAGCGCCAACTGGCGCGACACGCTGACGATGTGGCAGGTGTCGGCGGCGGCGGATCCCGACTGTCGCCTCTGCGCGGTGAACCTTGCCGCGGCCCACTTCAACGCCGGCCAGGCGGAGGCGGCCGAGCGGTGGGCGCGTCGGGCTATCGAGCTCTGGCCCGGGCGGGGCACGCCCCATCACCTCCTCGGCGCGGCGCTGCTGGTGCAGGGTCGGGACCGGGAGGCCGAAGCCGAGCTGTTGGAAGCCGTCCGTTTGGCCCCGCAACTGGGCGCGGCCCACCGGGAGCTGGGTCGCCTCTACGATCGGCAGGGCCGGGCCGGCCAGGCCGTCGCCGCGTTCCGTCAAGCGCTGGCCGCCGGAGCCCCCGTGGCCGACACCCAGGCCCTGCTGGCCGACGCGCTGAGGCGAGGCGGGGGCCACGTGGACGGAAGGGATCCGCCCAGCGCACCCCGCTGACGTCGGCCCAGGGCGGCCGGCCGCCGTTCCGTGGCATCCCGGTTGCACTTCCCGCCCGAACCGTCAGCCCGGCTCTCGCGGCCATCCGGCGGTCGGCGCGCGGCGCTCCTCCGAGCTCGGCTCCGACCGGTGGATTCGCGTTCTCCCCGCGAGGCCTGGAGCCCGTGGCCGTGCACAGACGCCCAGAACCCGACCTCATGACCTCGGTGCCGAGCACCGTCACCGCCGGTGACGGAAGCTGGCACCCCCCTGGCGTGACGGTCGGCTGGGAGCCCGCCGTCGGGGGTCGTCCGGCCCTCGCGGCGCAAGCCGGCGCCATCGCCGATTCGGCCCGAGGCCGCGTCGTGGTGCTGATCGTGTGCGCCCTCCTGGTGGCCGTGCCCTTCCTGTCGGTGAATCTGCCACCCATCACCGACCTTCCCCAGCACCTGTCCCAGGTCCGGCTCCTCCACGAGACGCTGGCCAACCCCGACGGTCCCTATCGCATCCAGTGGTTCACGCCGTACATCCTGTCGTACCTGCCTCTTACGCTGGCGTGGCTGCTCTCCCCGACGGAGTCGGCGGGGCGGATCGCGATGCTGGCCCTGGCGCTGGCATGGACCCTGGCGATCCACGGGCTCGCGCTCAAGCGCGAGCGCTCGGCGGCCGCCGCCGTCCTCGCCTGCGCGTTCTTCTACAACCACGCCACCTACTGGGGCTTCTACAGCTTCGCGATGGGCTGGCCCGCCTTCTGCGTGTGGTTCCTCCTGACCGTGCGCCCCGCGTCCCGGTTCCGGCCCCGGGACGCGCTGCTCTTCCTCGGGACGGCCGCGTTGCTCTACCTGAGCCACGCCCTCTGGCTCGCGGCCGGGACCGGGTGGTTCCTCCTCCGGGCGCTGGTGGCGCGCGCCCCGGTCCGGACATCCGGGCTCCAGCTGGTCTCGTTCGCGCCCGTGCTCCTCGTCGCCGCCGTGTGGTTCCCCGAGCTCTCGGCGGCCGGCTTCTCCTCCCCGACGCGATGGGTCGTCACCCCCACGGGACGGCTGTCGTTCTCGTGGCTCGTCGACGCCACCCTGGGCGGCCTGCACGGGCCCGTGGAGTACGCGCTGGTCGGCGCGGTGGCCGTGTGGATCGCGCTGGTCATCCATCAACACCGCGGCCGTCTCGCCACGGCTATCGATCGGGACCTGTGCCTGGCCGCCCTCTACTTCCTGGCCCTCGCTCTGGTGCTCCCGAACCTCTTCCAGAACACCATCGCCTTCGCCTCCCGATGGGCTCCCCTCGCCGTGATCGCCCTCGTGCTCGGACTACCGGCGCCGGCCTGGCCCCGCGTCCACCGCAACGCGGCCGCCCTGGCGGTGGTCGCCGGCTTCATCCTGGCCACGAGCGTGGCGTGGGTCCGCTTCGAGCAGGACGAGTACTCGGGCCTGCCGCAGAGCCTGGCGGCGCTGCCGCCGCACTCGCGGGTGATCGGCCTCGACTACGTCCGGACGAGCTCCAGGGTCAAGGGGCGACCCTTCCTGCAAGGCTTCGCGTACGCCCAGGTGGCCCGCGGCGGTGAGCTGAACTTCTCCTTCGCCGAGTTCGCGCCGATGGCGGTCGTGTATCGTACCCCGCGGCGCCCCCCCTGGACCCGCGGGCTCGAGTGGCACGCGGACTGGCTCAAGCCCTCGGACCTCCGCTCCTTCGACTACGCCCTGGTCAACGCCACCGCGCAGGGCCACGCCTGGCTCGAGACGCTGCCCGAGCTGGCCCTCGGCACGCGGGAGGGACGCTGGCGGCTCTACCGCATCCGCAAGGACGCCTCGTGACCTACCGGAGCGCCGCCGCGCTGGTGACGGCATCGGGGCTGGGCGGCCTGCTCACGGCCTGGCTGCTCGCCCCCGACTACTTCCACTCCCGTGGCTTCCCCCTCGACGAGGCCTGGATCCACGCCGTGTACGGACGGTCGCTCGCGCAGTCGGGCCTGCTCGCCTACAACCCGGGGATCCCGGCCACCGGGGCGACGTCCCCGCTGTGGGCGGTCGCGCTGGCCGCCCTCCACCTCGTCGCCTCCAGCGTACCGACGCTCCTGCTGAGCGCGAAGCTCCTCGGCTTCTCGCTGCACCTGCTCGGCACGCTCCTGCTCCTCCGTGGCCTCGACGAGCGCGACGGCGTGGGCGCGCCCTCACTGCTGGGCTGCGCCCTCGCCGCCTATCACCCGGACCTGGTGGCCGCGAGCCTGAGCGGCATGGAGATTCCCCTCGCCGCCCTCGTAGCCGCCGGCCTGCTCCTGGCGGCCCGAGGCTCCGGCCCCCTGGGCTACGGCACCCTGTCACTGGCGGCGCCGCTGGCGCGGCCGGAGCTGAGCGTGCTCTGCTTCGCGCTGCCGGTGGCGCTCTGGATCCAGCGTGATCGCCGGCGACTCGGGCGGCTGGTCGGCGCGGCCGCCGTGGGAAACGCCGCCGCCCTTGGGCTCGTCGGGGGCTACACGCTCGCCGTGTCGGGGCTACCGCGGCTCGCCAGCTATCCGGCGAAGGTCGGCGCCGAGGCCGCCAGCCTGGTCTCCGGGGGGGTCGCCGGGTTCAGGGAGCTGCTCGGAGCCTTCCCGGTGGCGGACTCGTCGATCCTGGTGGGGGCGGCCGCCGTCGTCGCCGTGCGCGTCGTGCTGAGCCGGCCCGTCGCGGGCGCGGCCCTTTACTCGCCCGCCGCCGCGCTCCTCGGCGCCCTGACCCTCTGCGTGGCGTGCTTCGTCCTGGTCCCGCCCGCCGACCCCCGGGCGTTCCACCAGCAGCGCTACACGCTGCCCGTGCTCCCCCTGATGGTCGGCGCGGTGCCGGTGCTCGTGCTCGCCGAGCTGCGGCGGCTCCTCCCCGCGCGCCCCGCGCGCCTGGCGCGGGTCGGCGTGGTGGCGCTCTTGCTCCTGAGCGTCCTGGTCACGGCGCGCGTGCGCTACACCGCCCTCGCCAACAACGCCCAGAACATCGACGATGTCCAGGTGAGTATCGGCAAGCGCCTCGCCTCGGCTGCCCCCGGCGACGTCGCATGGGTGGTCGACGGCGGGGCGATCCGGTACTTCGGCAACGCCTTCGTGGTGGACCTGACCGGCCTCAACAACGCCCAGATGCTCGGCGCCGGAGCCCAGCGCTTCCTGGACCGCCACCCCCCTCGCTACATCGAGCTGGTGCCGATGTCGTCGGTCATGGACGCCGAAGCGGGCCGTGGCCTGACCGCCGCGCACTTCCGCCCGACCACCCCGTACACGGTGAGCGGCTACCCGGCGCTGCAGCACCACTGGCTGGTCGGCTGTGACGAAGCGTCGCACCCGCGCCGCATCGACGTCAGGGGGCGGCTGTTCGCCTTCCGGTGCGCCCCGCGGGCTCCGACCGCGGGGACGTCCGGCCTCTAGGAAAGGGGGCGGCGAGGCCAGGTGCGAGCGGCGGGCCGCGGGGGTCGCCGCGACCGCGCCGGTCGTCACGCCGTCAGCGCGGGTGACCTCCCGGCGCGCCCGGGCTGGCCGCCCGCACGAAGCGAAGCTGGAGATCGTAGAGGATTTCCTCGAGCAAGGCGGTCTCGTCGGGCGTCCGGTTGCCCTGGGTCTTGTCCCGCAGCAGCATGAGCATGTCGATGACTTCCTGCGCCTGGTCGAGGTCGAGGTGCCGCTCGCCGGTGACCGGATCGGCCGCCTCCCCGAGCGCCATGAGCGCCGACCCCGCGAACATCGCGAAGATCGCGCGGAGATCGAGCCCCGACGCCGGAGGCAAGCCGGCAGCCTCTCCGTGAGGAACGGGCTCCGGGCGGGACGGCCGGGTATCGGGCTCCGCCGCCGGGTGCGGCGGGGGAGACCCACTGCGGGGTTCCTCCGAGCTCTCCTCCGACGCCCGCCGGCGCCGGTCGGTGACCTTGAAGCCCTCTTCTTCCGCCACGATTCCCCGTCGCCCCCGCGGGAGCTTACCACGCGACCCAGGGGGCTTCAAGGATGGCGGGCGTCGCCGGCGCTTGTGTATAATGCGCCCAGTCCGGGACCCCCATGGCTACCGCTGCTGGCGCCCGTTTCGACTCGCTGCTCACTCTCATGGCTCGGCTCCGGGGAGAGGGCGGCTGTCCGTGGGACCGGGAGCAGACGCGCCAGTCCCTCAAGCCCTACCTGGTCGAGGAAGCCTACGAGGTCCTGGAGGCCATCGACCACGGCTCCCTGGGCGACCTCGTGGAGGAGCTGGGCGACTTGCTGTTCCAGGTGGTCTTCCACTGCCAGCTCGCGAGCGAGCGCGGCGAGTTCGACATGGCGCAGGTGCTCGACCGGCTCTCCGACAAGATGACCCGCCGCCACCCCCACGTCTTCGGCGACGGGGCCGTGGCCGACGCGGGGGAAGCCCTCGCCCAATGGGAGCGCATCAAGGGCGACGAGGCCGGTCACGACGGCCGTCCCCGTTCGGCGCTGGACGGGGTGCCCCGGCGGCTCCCCGCGCTGCTGCGCGCTCAGCGGACGCAGGTCAAGGCCGCTCGTGTCGGCTTCGACTGGCCCCGCTGGGAGGGCGCCTGGACCAAGGTGCAGGAGGAGATGGCCGAGGTCGACCGGGCGCTCGCAACGGACGATGTGGCCGGGGTCGCCGCCGAGCTGGGCGACCTCCTGTTCGCCATGGTCAACGTGGCCCGCCTCAGGGGTCTCGACGCCGAGGACTGCCTGCGGCAGGCCACCGACAAGTTCACCCGTCGCTTTCGCCACGTGGAGGAAGAGATGAAGGCCGGCGGCCGGCAGGTCGACGAGTCCCGCCTCGAGGATCTGGACCAGGCCTGGATCAGGGCCAAGGCCGACGAGCGGCACGACGCGGGGCCGGGGCGATGAAGCTCAAGGTCGGCAAGACTACCTTCGCGGTCGAGCTCGGCGACATCACCGACGCCGAGGTGGACGCCATCGTCAACGCCGCTAACTCGGAGCTCTGGATGGGCGCGGGAGTCGCCGGAGCCATCAAGCGCAAGGGCGGCAACGTCATCGAGGAGGACGCGCTTCGCCAGGGGCCGATCGAGGTCGGGGAGGCCGTGCTCACGGTGGCCGGGAACCTCGCCGCCACCCACGTCATCCACGCGGCGACCATGGAGCCCGACCTGAAGAGCAACGCCGAGAAGATCGCAGCCGCGACGCGCGCCACCCTGGCCCTGGCCGACAAGCATCGGCTCACCTCCATCGCGTTCCCGGCGCTCGGCAGCGGCGTTGGAGGGGTCCCGGCCGACCAGTCGGCCAACGCCATCCTGTCGACGGTCGTCGAGCACGTCCGACAGGGGGCCTCGAGCCTCGAGCGGATCCTGTTCGTCCTCTACGAGGACTCGGCCCTCAGGATCTTCAGCGAGACCCTGAAGCGCCTCGCCGGCGCCAAGTAACCCCGAGCGTCCGCCTGACGTCAGGGCGTGTCAGGCAGCCGCCGCCGGGCGGCCGGCCACGGCCCCGTCCCGCGGTCGCGGCGAGGCAGTCACCCTGAGGTCCGCGCGACCACCCGGCGCTCCTCGCGAGCGGCCCGGCCTCGGCGAGACCTTCAGAAGCGCTCGACTTTCCTGACGAAACTTGTCAGGACGAACCCCACCTCCCCCCGGCACGCGCTCGCGCTCGACTGCGGGCGCGCGTCCCCCGCCGCCGCCATGACGAAAAGTGGCACGAGCTAAGCAAGCCCGCCCCACGGGCGCGCGTCTACGGACGCTCGCCAGCTGACACGAACCGACCCGTCACCCGTCCCGTCCGGCTCCGGCCGGCCGCCCGCGGGGGCGCACGTCAGCGGGAGGATCGAGGCGCTCATGGCCGTGACAATGCACGACCTCTTGGCGTTGATGGTGGAGCGAAGCGCCTCGGACCTGCACATCACCACGGGCACCCCGCCCCAGATCCGTGTGCACGGCAAGCTCCAGCCCCTCTCCCAGTTCGAGGTCCTGACCCCCCCAGACACCCAGCGCCTCGCCTACAGCGTCCTGAACGAGGGCCAGAAGCAGAAGTACGAGGAGGAGAACGAGCTCGACCTCTCGTTCGGGATCCAGGGCCTGGCGCGCTTCCGCTGCAACGTGTACCGGCAGCGGGGCGCCGTGGCCTGCGCCATCCGCGTCATCCCCGTGCAGGTGCGGTCTTTCGAGGAGCTGGGGCTGCCTCCCATCGTGGAGCAGATGGCCGAGCGGCCCAAGGGCCTGATCCTCGTGACCGGCCCCACCGGCTCGGGAAAGTCCACCACGCTGGCGGCGATGATCGACAAGATCAACTGCGAGCGCAGCGAGCACATCGTCACGGTCGAGGACCCCATCGAGTTCGTCCACGCCCACAAGAAGTGCCTGGTCAATCAACGCGAAGTGTTCGCCGACACCCACTCGTTCCGGAACGCCCTCAAGTACATCCTCCGGCAGGATCCCGACGTGGTGCTGGTGGGAGAGATGCGCGATCTCGAGACCGTCGCCGCCGCCCTCACCATCGCCGAGACCGGCCACCTGACCTTCGCCACCCTGCACACGAACTCGTGCGCGCAGACCATCAACCGCATCATCGACGTGTTCCCCACCTCCCAGCAGGGCCAGGTGCGGGCCCAGCTCTCCCTGGTGCTGGAGGGAGTGCTCTCCCAGCAGCTGATCCCGACCGCCGACGGGCGCGGACGGGTCATGGCGCTCGAGATCATGGTCGCCACGCCGGCCATCCGCAACCTGATCCGCGAGGAGAAGATCCACCAGATCTACTCGGCCATGCAGGCCGGACAGAAGTACGGGATGCAGACCATGAACCAGTCGCTCTTCACCTTGCTCCAGAAGCGGCGCATCGCGCGGGAGGAGGCGGTCGCCCGGTCCACCGACGCGGACGAGCTGTTGCGGCTCGTGGCCGACACCTCGTTGCCCACCGCCGCCGGCGCCGCCACGGGGAGCAGCCGGACCCCGTCGTCGTTCGCGCGGCGCTGAGATCGCCGTCCATGACCCTCGTGCCGGAGACAGGAGCCTGAGATGCCGGTCTTCACCTACCAGGGACGCAGTACCGCCGGGCTACAGCGCGGCGAGATCGATGCCCCGGACCGTTCGGGGGCGGTGGCCGAGCTTCGCCGCCGCGCCATCCTCGTCACCCAGATCGCCGAGAAGACGCCCAGCTCCTTCAGCCTCCTGCGCCGCAAGGGCAAGAAGGTCAAGGACAAGGAGATGGCCGTGTTCACGCGGCAGTTCTCCACCATGATCGACGCCGGCCTGCCGCTCGTGCAGTGCCTGAACATCCTGGCCGAGCAGTCCGACAGCAAGACGCTGCGCGGCGTGACGACCTCGGTGGGGCGCAGCGTGGAGGCGGGATCCACGCTGGCCGAGTCCATGCGGCGCCACCCGGGGACGTTCAACGACCTGTTCACGAACATGGTGGACGTGGGCGAGACGGGCGGCATCCTGGACGTCGTCCTCCAGCGCCTGGCCATCTACATCGAGAAGGCCGCCTCGCTCAAGCGCAAGGTGAAGTCGGCCCTGGTCTATCCGGCGGCCATCATCGGCGTGGCCGTGCTCGTCATCGTGTTCATGCTGACGTTCGTCATTCCGACGTTCGCCACGATGTTCAAGGAGCTGGGCGCCGACCTTCCCCTGCCCACCCAGATCGTCGTGTGGCTCTCGGACTTCGTGCGGGGCTACTTCCTGTTGATCGTCGCCGCCTGGGTCGGCATCGCGTTCGGCGTGCGCCAGTACTACCGCACCGACAACGGCCGCTCCACCATCGATGCGCTCCTGCTCAAGCCGCCGGTCTTCGGTCCCCTGATCCGCAAGGTGGCCGTCGCCCGCTTCACCCGCACGCTGGGCACGCTCGTGCAATCGGGCGTGCCGATCCTCGAGGCCCTGCGGATCACGGCCAGCACCGCCGGCAACCGGGTCGTCGAGCGCGCCGTCATGCAGTGCCGGGCCTCAGTCTCCGAGGGCAAGACGCTCACCGAGCCCCTCAAGATCTCGGGCGTGTTCCCGCCCATGGTCACCCAGATGATCTCGGTAGGAGAGCAGACGGGCGCCCTCGACGCGATGCTGGCGAAGATCGCCGACTTCTACGACGAGGAGGTCGACGTGGCGGTCTCCACGCTCACGTCGCTGCTCGAGCCCATCATGATCGTGTTCCTCGGCATCGTGATCGGCGGCCTGGTGGTGGCCATGTACCTGCCGATCTTCCGGCTCGTCACGCTGATCGGGAAGTGAGCGTGGCCGCTCCCCGCACGCTCTGGCCCCTTTTGTGGGCGCTGAACCGAGCCCGACTGATGACCGTGCTGGTCGTCATGGCGGTCGGCGCCCTGCTCCGATTCGTCGGGGCCTTCCCGTATGCCGTCGCGCCCTTCGCGTGGATGGTCGCCGCCACGGGCACGTCCTGCCTGATCCTGCCGCTGGGGCAAGGCCACGTCCGCGACCCGCGGCGCTTCGCCTGGTTCCAGGCCGGGCTCGACCTGGCCCTGACCACCGGCCTCCTGGCCACGAGCGGGGGCTCCCGGTCCGTCTTCGCCCCCCTCTACGTGCTCGTGGTGGTCGGGGCCTGCTTTGTCCTGCCCCGTCATGCCGCGGTCGGGGTGGCCGCGGCGGCGGGCGCTCTCTACGTCTCGCTGGTGGTCGGCGGCGCCGCGCTGGCCGGGCTGGACATGACCGACGCGCCGGAGACCTCGCTCGTGGGGGGACTGACGGTGCTGGCCAACGGCGGGACCCTCCTCGTCGTCGCCCTCGTCACCTCGTCCCTCGCCGACCGGTTTCGCCGGTCACAGGAGCGGTTCGAAGCCCAGCAGAAACACCTCTCGGACGTGCAGGCGTTCCGGGACCTCATCTTCGAGTCCGTGGGCTCTGGTCTCGTGGCCGTCGACCCCCTGGGCGTCATCACCGCGTTCAACCGCACCGCCGAGTCCATCACCGGCGTGCGTGGGCGCGATGCGCTGGGCCAGCCCTGGGAGGCCGTGTTCGGCCGCGGCGTGGACCTGGACCTCGTCCGCCGGGGCGCGACCGACGAGGGCGCCCACCCCCGGCGGTACGAGTTCCCGCTGCGGCGGCGGGACGGCCACGAGGTGCCGGTCGGCATCTCGTTCCGCCTCCTGCGCTCCGGCCGCGGGGACGTGGTGGGAATGATCGGGGTGTGTCAGGACCTGTCGGCGATCAAGCAGATGGAGCAGCGCGTGCGTCAGGCCGACCGACTGGCGGCGGTCGGTCGCTTGTCGGCCAACATGGCCCACGAGATCAGGAACCCGCTGGCCTCGATCTCCGGCGCGGTCGAGACGCTGGTCAAGCTGGTGCCCCAGGACGCCTCCTGCAGCCGGCTGGCCGACATCGTCCTGTCGGAGTCGGAGCGGCTGAATCACCTAGTGCGCGACTTCCTCGAGTACGCGCGCCCGGCGCCCATGCGGCCCATCCCGGTGGACCTGGCCGAGGTGCTCGACGAGGTGCTGCTCCTGGTCGAGCATCGCAGCCTGCCGTCCAACTTGACGCTGATCCGGCAGTACCCCGAGTCGCTGCCCGCCCGCGTCGATCCCCAGCAGTTCCGCCAGGCGCTCTGGAACCTCTGCATCAACGCGGTGCAGTCCATGCCCGACGGCGGCGAGCTGCGAGTGGGCAGCTGCCGGCTGCCGGACCACGGCCGGCCGGCGTGGCTTCAGATCTGGGTGGCGGACACGGGCTGCGGCATCCCCGACGAGCACCTCCCGCACGTCTTCGAGCCCTTCTACTCCACCAAGCCCGAGGGGAGTGGGCTCGGTCTGGCGCTGGTCTACCGCGTGCTGCAGGACCACGGCGGTCAGGTCGAGGTCCGCAGCCGCCCCGGTGAGGGCACGACGTTCACGCTGACGCTGCCGGCCGGCCCCGTGGCGGTCGAGGCCGAGCGCATTCCATCCACTGCGAGGACCCCATGAACCCACGCGTACTGGTCGTCGACGACGAGAAGAGCATGCGGGAGCTGCTGGTCATCACCCTCGAGCGGGCGAGCTACGAGGTGGTGGCCGCGGACGGGGGGGAGACGGCCCTGGACCTGCTCCGCCGCGAGAGCTTCGACGCGGTGCTCACCGACCTGCGCATGCCGAGGGTGGACGGGCTCCAGGTGCTGCGCACGGCCAAGGAGCTGGCCCCCGAGACGACGGTGATCGTCCTCACGGCCGTGGCGTCCACCGAGACCGCCGTCGAAGCCATGAAGCTCGGCGCCTACGACTACATCACCAAGCCCTTCAAGCTGGACGAGGTGGAGCTCATCATCCGGAACGGGCTGGAGCGCAAACGGCTGCGCGACGAGAACCTGTACCTGCGCAAGCAGCTGGAGACCCAGCACCGCTTCGAGAACATCATCGGCAAGAGCCCGCGCATGCTGGAGGTCTTCGACGTCATCCGGAAGATCGCCGACAGTCCAGCCACGGCCATGATCACGGGCGAGAGCGGCACCGGGAAGGAGCTGGTGGCGCGGGCCATCCACTTCAACAGCTACCGGCGGGATCGGCCGTTCGTGTCGGTCAACTGCGCGGCGATTCCCGAGGGGCTGATGGAGTCGGAGCTGTTCGGTCACGTGAAGGGGTCGTTCACCGGCGCCACGTCAAACAAGCAGGGCCTGTTCTCGGCCGCCGAGGGAGGCACGCTGTTCCTCGACGAGATCACCGAGATCCCGCCGCTCCTCCAAGTCAAGCTGCTGCGGGCCATTCAGCTCCGGGAGATCCGGCGGGTCGGCGACACCCGCGACATCAAGATCGACGTCCGTCTCATCGCCGCGTCGAACCGGGACCTCGAGGCCGCGGTCAGGGAGGGCGTCATGCGGGAGGACCTCTACTACCGCCTCAACGTCCTCCCCATCCACCTGCCGCCCCTCCGGGAGCGCCGGGAGGACATCCCGCTCATCGTGGCCCACTTCCTCCAGAAGTTCGGCAAGGACCTCGGCAAGGAGGTGCGCGGCGTGGCCCCGGAGGCCATGGGGGTGCTGGAGCGCTATTACTGGCCGGGCAACATCCGGGAGCTGGAGAACGCCCTCGAGCGCGCCATCGTGCTCGGCGCCGGCGACGTCCTGAGCGTGGAGGCCCTGCCCGAGAGCGTCCGCCGCGAGCGGCCGGGCAAGGGGGTCGAACCCGTCGATCTCCCCGACCAGGGGATCGACCTCGAGGGCACCCTGGACGACCTCGAGCGGCGATACCTGCAACGGGCCCTCGACAAGACCGGGGGCGTACAGACCAAGGCAGCCGAGCTGCTCCGCATGACGTTCAGACAGTTCCGCTACAAGGTGCAGAAGCACCAGCTGGGGCGCCGGATGCACTCGGGGGTCAATGGAGCGAATGACGCTCGCTGACAGGCGCCTGGACGGTCGCCGTCACCAGGCCGCGCCCGGCGGCGGTCACCGGGATGCCGATGCCCCGGTCGGTGGGGCCCAAACACAACGATTCGGCCGGGAATGGTCGACCCGACCCGCCCGCCACTCCTATGGCACCGGACGTGCACCCAATCGGTGCAAGGGTCCCCGGAACGGGGGCGCTCGAGGGCGCCCCCACACACAGAGGAGGGTTTGGGTCATGCTGATGCAGTTCTCCCGGAGGAAGCTGGGCAACCAGCGGGGCTTCACGCTCATCGAGCTGATGATCGTGGTGGCCATCATCGGCATCCTGGCCGCGATCGCGTTCCCGCTCTACGCCAACGTGCAGGCCCGGACGCGTATCGCCCGCGCCCAGGCCGACGTCCGCACGATCGCGTCCGCGGCCACCATGTTCTCGGCGCACATGGGCAACATCCCCGGCGCCATCACGGACCTGACCGTGACGACGGCCAACGCGCAGGGCTTCACCGCCGGCCCCTTCCTGGGCGCCGTGCCCCAGCCGCCCGCCGGCTGGGCCGCCTACAACTACGCCACGGCGGCGAACGGCACGTTCACGGTGTCGACCAACGGCGACAGCACGAACGTCGCCGTCCCGTAGGCGCAGACCATGGCCCTGGCCCGGTCCCGCTGGCGCGGGACCCGGGCCGGCGGCTGCTTCTCCGAGCCCACGCTCATGCGAACGCGACCAACACGTCTCAGAGGGCACGGCGGGCAGCGCGGTTTCACGCTCATCGAGCTGATGATCGTGGTCGCCGTCATCTCGATCCTGGCCGGTCTGGCCCTCTCGCTCTACTGGAACCTGCAAGCGCGAGTGCGCATCTCGCGGGCCCAGGCCGACGTCCGCACCCTCGCGTCGGCGACCACGACCTTCCTGGCCCACGTGGGCACCCTGCCCGTCGCGCTCACGGACCTGACCGTGAGCACGGCCAACCCCCAGGGCTTCCAGGCGGGCCCGTTCCTGCCGAGCCTGCCGGTGGCCCCGGCCGGCTGGGCGTCCTACAACTACGCCGGGAGCCTCAATGGCACCTTCACCGTGTCCACGAGCGGCGACGGGATGACGGTCAGCCTGCCGTGAGCACGGCGACGCCGATGGAAGCCGCGCCGGGGCGGCGGGCTGAGGGTCCGCCGTCCCCCGCGCCTCCGGGCCCGTCGGGGTCCCGCGGACGGGGGCCCGACTCCCTCGAGGAAGAGGCCACGACGGCGGGCGCATCGCCGTCTCCGCGCTCCGCCGGCGGGGCCGCTCGCGCGCGGTTCGCGGGGACGCCGGCCGCCCGGCTGACGCCGTGGGCGCTCGCCGCCATCGCCTTCACCGGCTTCCTGCCCGCGCTTTGGAACGACTTCGTCGAGTGGGACGACTACGTCAACCTGTTCGAGAACCCCCACTACCGGGGCCTCGGATTGTCCCAGCTCCGCTGGATGGTCACGAGCACCCTGATGGGGCACTACATCCCGGTCACCTGGCTCACGTTCGGGCTGGACTACGCGCTCTGGGGGATGAACCCCCTCGGGTATCACCTCACCAACATCCTGCTCCATGCCGCCAACGCCGCGCTGTTCTACCTCGTGGCCCGGCGTCTCCTGGCCGCGGCGACCGACTGGAGCCCCCGCGGGCTCGGGATCGGCGCGGCGGCGGCGGCCCTCTTCTTCGCCCTCCATCCGCTCCGCGCGGAATCGGTCGCCTGGGCCACGGAGCGCCGCGACGTCCTGTCGGGCCTCTTCTTCCTGCTGACCGTCCTCCTGTACGTGCGCGCGGCCGATGGCCGTGACGCGGGACGACGGCCGCTCCTCGCCGCCAGCGTCGTCTGCTTCGCCCTCGGGCTCCTGTCCAAGTCGATCATCATGACGCTGCCGCTCTGCTTGGTGATCCTGGACGTATACCCCCTCGCCCGGCTGCCGTGGCAGCCGTGGCGGTGGACGGCCCCCGCGCCCCGGCGCGTGCTCCTGGAAAAGGTGCCGTTCGTTCTCGTGGGCGCCGGCGGCGCGGCGGTGTCGTACTGGGCGGTGGCCCACAACGACTACGTCACCTCGCTGGCGCAGTACCCGCTGTCGGCCCGGATCGGCATGATGTTCTACAGCTACTGGTTCTACCTCTGGAAGACCGTGTGGCCGGCGGGCCTGTCGCCGCTGTACGAGCTGCCGTTGGTCGTCGATCCGTTGACCCCCCGGTTCCTCGGCGCGGCGGTGGGGGTAGCGGCCGTCACCGCCCTCACGGTGACGCTGGCCGTGCGAGCCCGGTGGCCCGCGGGCCTCGCCGCCTGGGCCTACTACGGCGTGGTCCTGGCACCGGTGACCGGGCTCGTCCACGCCGGGCACCAGCTCACCCACGATCGCTACAGCTACCTCTCGTGCCTTGGCCTCGCCCTCCTGTTCGGGGGCGCCGCCAGCGCCGTGATCCAGGGCCGGCTTGGCGCGGCCCGCCCCGCGTTCGTCCGGACCGCCGCCGCCGTCGCGGCCGCCTGGATCCTCGCCCTCGGGGTCCTCACGTGGTATCAGGTGCAGATATGGCGGGACAGCGAGAGCCTCTGGCGGTTCGCCGTCGAGGCCGATCCGGAGTGCTCCATCTGTCACAGCAACCTGGGTATCCTGCTGGTCCGGGAGCACCAGGCGTACGCGCACGGCAAGGACCACCTCGAGCGCACGCTGGCCCTGCGGCCGGACCGGCACCGCACCCGGGCCAACTACGGGATGGCGCTGTCGAACCTGGGGGAGACGGACCGGGCGCTGGAGCAGATCCACCTGGCCGTCGCCCACTTCCCCTACGACGCGGACGCCCTCTCGAACCTGGCCGGGATCCTGATCAGCCGGAAGCGCTACGGCGAGGCCTTCCGCTACCTGCACCGGGCCCGCGCGGTCAAGCCCGACCATCCCGTGGTGCTGGCGAACCTCGGCGCGGCCCTGATCGAGACGGGGCAGAGCCGCGAGGCCATCCACCACCTCCGCCGGTCCATCGAGCTCCGGCCGCGGGAGCCGGTCACCCGGGTGCTACTCGCCCGCGCCCACCTGGCCCTGGGCGAGCTCGCCGAGGCCAGCCGGGCCTTCGAGTCGATGAAGCAGATGGACGTGCGCGCCACGCGCAGGCTGGCGACCGGCCTCGTCTGGCTCTGACCCGATCCGCCGCGGCCCGCCCGACACTGGGAGCGCCCTGAGGTGCCCGTCGCCGTGCTCCTCGGGCTCGTCATCGGGAGCTTCCTCAACGTGGTGATCGCGCGGGTGCCCGAGGGCCGGAGCGTGTGGCGCCCGCGCTCGGCCTGCCCCGGCTGTGGAGCCCTCATCGCCTGGTACGACAACGTGCCGCTGGCATCCTTCGCGCTGCTCGGCGGCCGCTGTCGCCGGTGCCGCATGGCGATCCCCTGGCGGTACCCGATCGTGGAGGCGGCGACCGGGGTGGCCTTCGCCTTCGCCTGGGGCGCCTTCGGCCCGACCCCGGCCTTCGTGGCGGCCGCCCTGCTCCTGTCCATGCTGATCGCCGTCACCGCCATCGACCTCGCCCATCAGATCATCCCGGACGTGGTCACGCTGCCGGGCATCGCGCTCGGGATGGTCGCGGGCCTCGCGCTCGGCCGGCCCGGCGTCGCGATTCCGCTCCTCGGGATCCCGGCCGGCTCCCCGGCCGGCGTCGTCGTCGACTCGGTGGTGGGGGCGGCGGTGGGCGGCGGCATCTTCCTCGTGATCATCCTGGCGAGCGGCGGCGGCATGGGGGGCGGCGACATGAAGCTGGGCGCGATGCTGGGGGCGTTCCTCGGCTGGCAGCTCTGCCTCCTGGCGCTGCTGCTCGCCGTGCTCGGGGGCGGGCTCGTCGCCCTCGTGCTGCTGGCGCTCGGACGACGGGGACGGAAGGACGCCATCCCCTTCGGCCCGTTCCTGGCTCTCGGAGGCACCATCGCCCTGTTCCAGGGCGAGACGATCCTGGCCTGGTACCTCGAGCGCGTCGCCGGGTGAGCGTGTCGGCCCTTTGACGACCCGCGTGTCCACCTGCCGGCCGGTGTCGGCGGGATGGTCCCGTCGCTCCCGCGGGCCCCCGGCCCCTGGGCCCGACCGCTCCGTAAGTGGCTGTCCGACCAGCAGCATCCTCACGACGACTTCGCCGACTCGAGCGCGCCCCGCAGGGCTTCGTGGCCTCCTTCTTGCTTTCCCCATGGGATGGACGGCCGAGCCCATGACCTTCACGAGATGGACCCGCCCCCTGGGGCATCGAGGATTCAGCGTGTCCGAGCTGCTTGTGGTGGTCTCCGTCATCGGCATCCTGACGGCGGCTTCCGTCCCCACGTTCGTGAGCCACTATCAGCACGCGCGCCTGCGGGCCGCCGCTGAGACGATTGCGGCGTTCCTCAACCAGGGCCGGCAGATAGGGATCAAGGAGAACGTCGGGGTCTGCGTGCACATCACCTCGACGGCCATGCACTATCACGTGGGCAGCTGCGTCGGGCCCGTGTGGATCGGTCCCGGATCCGACGCGGCGGGCACCGTGAGGGCCCCCCAGGGCATCACGCTGACGACCACCGCGGATCCGGTCTTCAACTACCTCGGGGCGGCGAGTCCCGCCGCGACCTATACCGTCCGCAACACCCAGACGAACCGGACCATGACCGTGACCGTCGCGACGTCCGGACGCGTCGCCATCGGCCCCTGAGCCCGCGCTCCATGCGGCGAGCGATCCACGACCAGCGTGGACTGACCCTGGCCGAACTGCTGGCGGCGACGGCCGTGATCGGCATCGGCCTGGTGGCGCTCGCCTCGGCCATCCCGCTCGCCAGCTACGGCATCCAGGAGGGCAACCAGCTGTCGACGGCCACCTTCCTGGCCAACCAGCGGCTCGAGCACGTGCGCAACGCCCGCTGGGAAGGCGGCGCGGCCCCGGTGGACAGCGTCGGGGTCTCGGCGAGCGCCACGGCACCGCCTATGGCCGGTGGTGTGGCGACGTTCCCGGACGAAAGCCCCATGGCCGCGCCCTACAGCGATTACAACCGGCGCGTGCGCATCACCGACTGCGGCGCAGGCGCTGGCTGCGCCGGCGTCGTCAGCAGCGAACTCCGCCAGGTGGTGGTGACCGTGGACTATCGGCCCCTGACCGGCGTGGGCGTTGCCGCCGCCGCACAGCGGAAGGGCGCCGTGGTCAGCATGTACCTCTCCCGGCGATGAAGCGCGCGGCCACCCTGCTGAGTGACGATCGGGGCTTCAGCTTGGCCGAGCTCCTCACGGCCGTCGCGGTGCTGGGCCTCTTGATGGCGGGGGTGGCCACCCTCAATCAGCAAGGAATCCAGGCGTACGTGGCCGGCAGCAACCGCGTCGAGGTGCAACAGAACGGTCGGGTCGGCCTCGAGCTCATGGTGCGGGAGCTTCGCTCGGCCCAGGCCATCACGGCACTGACCTCATCCACCAACATGACCTTCCGGGATCAAAACGGGCAGACGGTGCAGTATCACCTCTCCGGAACGACACTGAATCGCACCCAGGCCGGGGTGACCCGGGTCTTGGCCGGCGGAGTCCAGTCGTTCGCCATGACCTATTTCTCGGTGTTCGACGTTCAGAACGCCACGTACACGACCACCACGACCCCGGGGCAGGTCAGAGTTGTCCGGATCGAGATTGTAACCAGGACCGAGGAGACGGCGACCGGGAGCAACACCGCGAACCAGCACGCCAGCATGCAGTCAACCGTAGCATTGCGTTCGACGCTGTAAGGAGAGGCTTGACCATGCCCATCCGACGCCCCGGACGGATCCTGCGCTTCGATCAGCGCGGCGTGGCCCTGCCCATGGCGATGATCGGGCTCCTGATCCTGACCGCGCTCGTTCTCGCCTTCTCCCTCCTGTCCTCGACCGAGCCGATCATTGCCGGCAACCAGCTGCGCGTGGCCCAGGCGAGGTCGGTGGCCGAGGCCGGCCTCGAGCGGGCCGCCTGGGCTCTCACCCATCCGGCCGAACCCGGGGGGATCCCCGATCCCCTCCCGACGCCAGTCCCGGCCCCCTACAACGGCAACCAACTCGTCAACGTAGCGGTCAATGGAGCCACCCTCGGTGGGTTCCGGGTGACCGTAACGGCCGGCGCCGGACCGACGGAGCGGAACGTCACCTCCACGGGATGGGTGCCCAACGACACCGCTTCCGGCAAGGCGAAGCAGCGGATCACCGCCACGCTGGTCAAGCTCCGTTTCCCGGATCCCCCTGCGGCCCTGGCCGTCAGGGGCGTGCTCGAGATCAAGGGGTCGGTCGACATCGACGCCCGCCAGGACACCACGTGCGGGAACAAGGCCGGAACCTGGAGCGCCCAGACCACGACCACGCAAGGATCGGCCAAAGTGTGGGGCGCCGACGGCAACAACACGCAGAACCAGAGCACCGACATCATCCAGAACGTCCCGCTGCCCACGTTCGACCAACACGTGCTGACCGACGCCGAGATCGACGCGCTCCGCTCCTACGCCAAGTCCCATGGCACGTACTACCAGGGGGATGTCACCTTCAACGCCAGCAACAAGATGCCCAATGGCCTCATCTTCGTCGACACGTACTCCGGCCAGAACATCAGCCAGGAGGGCATCACCCCGGCTACCCCCGACAGCGACATGGCCAGCGTGGACATCCACGGCAACGCGGCGGCGGACCCGAGCGGGATCTTCAAGGGATGGCTGTTCGTCAACGGGAGCCTCCAGATCAGCGGCAACTTCGAGATGTACGGGTTCATCTACGCCCAGAACGACATGACCTACACGGGCACGGGGAACGGCCAGGTCTGGGGCGCCGCGATGACCCGCAACATCCGGGACACCTCCTACACCAGCGTCGACACCAATCTGGGCGGCAACGCGTTCATCCTGTACGACTGCCAGAAGGCGAAGACGGGGGGCGGGTTCATCCCGCAGACCTGGACGATCAAGTCGGGCAGCTACAAGGAAGTGTCGGGCTGATGCTCGCGGCGTTGAGGCTGGGCGTCCTGCTCACGGGCCTCCTGGTGGGTGCCTGCCAGCAGTCCCCCCTGCCGAAACCCGCTGCCGACGGCGATCCGGCCGGACGAGCCGCGCTGGCACTGACGGCTCGCGATTACGCCGACGCCGCCAGGCTCTACCGGCAGGCCCTCGAACGGGATCCGGAGAACGTCATGTTCCACTATGGGCTCGGAGTCGCCCTGTCTCACCTCGAGGAGGAGCGGGCAGAGGCAGTGCGGGCTCTGACCGTCGTGTGGGAGCGCGGAAAGCGGGGTTCGCCTGAGGTGGCAGCGGCCGAGAACTGGCTCCACGCTGTTGGCGCGCTGCGTCGTCCTGCCAGCTTTCCGGTCCCTTCGCGAGAGCCCCCGACACACGCGGAACAGGCGGTCCTCGAAGGCCAGGCCGTCGATGGAAGCGTCGGCGACGTGCACCCGAAGGAGCGACTGAAGCTGAGCCTCATCGGTCAACCCGGCAGCCCGGCGCGCGAGGCTCGCTACACGGTGCGAACGGACCGGACCGGTCGATACCGGATCACCAACGTGATCCCCGGAACCTATCAGCTCACGGACCGCATTGCGGGACAGCCGACGTGGCGCCTACGGGTGGATCTGAAGGCGGGAGAGACCCGGCTGCTGGACCTGACCCCCGCCAACAGCGTCCGGGTCAGGAACGACTTCCCGGACGAACCCTAGGGGTAGGGGTGCCGGCGACCGTGGTCCTCAATATGCTGTTGACAGATTCCGTCACCCAACGTAAGAAGGGTGAGGCGGCCAGCGGGGGTAGCCGGCGCGACGCCAATCGGCGCGTCGGCGGCCCGACCCGACACCCGGGATCGCGGTCGTAGAGCGGGAGCGACGCATGGCGCTGTTCGGCAAGCGGGTCACGACCTTCGGGCTGGACATCGGCTCTCAGTCGATCAAGGCGGTGGAGCTGGGGGGCGGCCGGGACGGCCACTCGCTCAAGGCCTACGGCATCGCCAGCCTACCCCGCGACGCCATCGCCGAGGGCGCCATCCGGCAGTCCGGCGTCGTCGTCGACGCCATCCGCGAGTGCGCGCAGAAGGCCGGCATCGGCGCCACCGCCGCCGTCGTCTCGGTCTCGGGCCGCGACTCCATCGTCAAGCGGGTTCCGCTGCCGAAGGTCACACCCAAGGAGTTGGCGGACGCCATCCAGCTGGAGGCGGAGCACCACATCCCGTTCGCCATCGACGACGTCTCCCTCGACTACCAGGTGATCGGGGAGTCCGCCAACGCGCTCTCCGTGCTCCTCGTGGCCACGAAGAAGGTGAAGGTCCTCGAGTACGTGGCCGTGGTCGAGGAGGCGGGCTTCGATCCGCTGGTCGTCGACCTCGACGCGTTCGCGATCCAGAACTCGTTCGAGCTGGGCCCGGCGCCCGCGAGCGACGAGGCGGTGGCGCTCATCGACATCGGAGCCGCCATCATGAAGACCAACGTCGTGCGGGGCGGCGTCTGCATGTTCGCGCGCGACATCCCGTTCGGCGGGAACAACTACACCGAGGCCATCGTCCAGCGGCTGGGCATCCCGTGGGAGCGGGCGGAAGCCGCCAAGCAAGGGCAGGAGGTCGGCGTGAACTGGGACGACCTCGTGCCCGCCCTCGAAGCGGTGTCCCGGGACCTCTCGCTGGAGATCCAGCGAACGTTCGACTACTTCGCGTCCACCGCCGAGTCGGAGCGAATCGGCAAGATCGTGCTGTCGGGAGGATGCGCCCGGCTCACGGGCATCCAGGACTTCCTCGCCTCCTCGTGGGGGGTGCCGGTGGAGGTCGCCCGTCCCTTCGACGCCCTCGGGAAAGCGCCTGGCCACCCCTCCGACGACGAGTCGGCGGAGCTGGGCCCGCTCTTCGCCGTGGCGGTGGGCCTGGCGCTGCGCCGGCCGGGAGACAAGAGCTGATGGTCAGGATCAACCTCGCGCCTCCCCGCGCCAGGCAGCGTCGCGCCGCCGCGCCCAGCGGTCCCGCCGGCCACCTGGGGCTCATCTTCGGCGCCCTGCTGGTGCTGCTCCTGGTCGGCCTGGGCGCCTACTCGTGGAAGCTCTCGGCGGACATCGCGGAGTTCACGGCGGCGACCGAGCGAAACCAGGCGGAGCTGGAGCGGCTCAAGCCCGTGATCGCCCAGCACCAGCGCTACCGGCAGGAGAAGGAGGAGCTGGAGCGACGCGTGAACGCCATCGAGGCGGTGGCCAGGAACCAGGCGCGGCCGACGTACCTGATGGACGCTCTGGCCGACACCCTCCCGCCGGACCTCTGGCTGACCCGGCTGGAGGAGAAGGGGCAGCAGCTGCGCCTGGCCGGGACGACCTACTCGTCGGTCACGCTGGCCGATTTCATGGCTCGCCTCAAGGCGGCCGGCACGTTCAAGGACGTGGACCTGGTGGAGTCGCGCCAGGACCTCACCAAGTCGCCCCGCACGATCACCTTCGAGGTGTCGTGCCGGTTCGAGATCTGAGCCATGGCCGTCCTGGACCCCATCCGCAACGCGCCGACGTCGCAGAAGGTGGTGATTGGCTGTCTCCTCCTGGTCCTGGTGGGGGCCCTCGGGTACTTTGCCGTCATCGCGCCCAAGCGTCTCGAGCACACCGTCGCCAGCACGCTCTTCGAGTCCACGGAGCGCGAGGTGACGCGGGCACGAGCGGAGGAGGCGAGGCTACGGCCCTTCCGGCGGGAGGCCGAGGCCCTGCGCAAGCGCCTGGAGTCGGCGCGCGCGCGCCTGCCCGGCGAGAAGGAGATGCCGGCGCTGTACCGGCAGATCACCGACCTCGCCCAACAGGCCGGCCTGGCCGTGTCCCTCTTCCAACCCAAGCCGCCGGAAGAGCGCGACGCGGTCGCCGAGGTGCCGATCACCTTCACGTCGGAGGGCACCTACCACCAGTTCGGGGGGTTCTTCTCCCGGGTGGGCCAGCTGGCGCGCATCGTGACGCTCGGGGACTTCCGCATGACGGGGATCGAGCGGCCGACCGGCACCGTCCGCGGCGAGCTGACCCTGGCCACCTACATCTTCAGGGCGGAAGGTGCCCCGCCGGCCAAGCCCGGGGGTCCGCCGACCACGGGGCCGAGGCCAGCCACCCCGCCGAGGCCGGGATCGTGAGAGCGCACCGACTCGGCCTGGGGCTCCTCGTCCTGCTGCTGGCCGCGTGCGGCGGAGGGGGGCCCGGAGGCCCGGACGCGGGCGGGGCCCGGCCGATCCCGGGCGCGCAGCTTCAGCCCCCGACCGCCGCCACGCTGCCCGAGTCCCCGGCCTCGACGGCTGCGGGCGGCCCCTCCGCGGTCCTGCCCAAGGCGCCCGAACCCGGGCCGGCCCTGGCCCCCAAGGGGTACGAGGTCAAGGGGCGCCGCGATCCCTTCGTCCCCGTGGCCCTCAAGCCGAGGGACGCCGGGAAGGGTGGCATCGACGTGACGACCTTCAAGCTCGTGGGCGTGATCTCCGGCCGGAGCCTCCTCGCCCTGGTGGAGGGACCCGGCGGGATCGGCTACATCCTCAAGCCCGGCGACGTCCTCGGTGACGGCCGGGTCACCGACATCACGCCGACCTCGGTGACCTTCGCCGTGAGCGGCGAGGGCCAGCGCGCCACGAGCGTCACCCTCAAGCTGAGAACGGACTAGGCCCTGGAGCCGAAGGGAGATGGCTTCATGAGAACGCTTCGCGTCGCAGGGGTGTTCGTCCTGCTGTCCTGGGTCGGTCCGCTCGTCGCCGCCTCGGCAACGGCTCCCGTCGAGCTCACGGGGATCGCGGTGGAGCGCCACGCCCAGGGCACGAGCGTGCTGGTGAAGACCAGCGCTCCCCCCAAGTACAGCGTCGAGCTCCTCTCGGCCCCGATCCGGCTCGTGATCGACATGGACGGCAGCTTCGCCTCGCCCCGGTCCCGGTGGACGTCGACGCCGGAACCCATCCAGGAGATCCGCGGCAGCCAGTTCAAGGCGGGCACGGCCCGCCTGGTGCTGGAGCTGCAACGCCAGGTCCCCTACCGCATCGAGGAGGTCCCGGCCGGGCTGCGGGTCCTGATCGAGGCGGTGGGAAGCGCCTCGACGCCGAGCACGAAGCCGGGCTCCGCCGGCGCCGCCGCGACGCCGAAGAGCGCGGAGGCCACCACGACGGCGGCGAAGGTCGAGGGCAAGCCGCCGGTGGTTCCGCCGCCCGTGGCGCTGGCGGCCGGACGGGGGACCGCTCCCTCGCCGCCGCCGCCGGCGGCCGCCCCGCCGACGCCGCCGGTGGTCGCTCCGGCCAAGCCTTTGGCCGCCCCGCCTGCCGCTCCGGCCAAGGCGGAGCGTTCACCCGACGCCGCCGCCAGGCCCCTGCCGCCGCTGGCCGTGGCCGCGGTGCGGCAGGCCGAGGTCGCGGTCGTGCCCGTGGCGGCGACTCCGGTCCAGGTGGCCCAGGCCCAGCCGCAGCGGGCCCCGGCGGGCCCGGCCCAGGAGAAGCTCATCTCCCTGGACTTCAAGGACGCGGACATCATCAACCTCCTGCGCATCCTCGGCGCCGAGTCCGGACGCAACATCGTGGCCGGGGAGGACGTCAAGGGCAAGGTGTCCGTGTCGCTCCGGAACGTCACCTGGCAGCAGGCCCTCGACACGATCCTGGAGGTCCGCGGCCTGCAGAAGGTCGAGAGAGCCGGCGTCATCCGCATCGTCTCCAGCGAGCAGCTCGCGAAGGAGCGCGAGGCGGTGGCCCGCGCCGAGGATGCCAAGCGCAAGGCGGAGATCGAGACCCGGACGAAGCTCGCGGAGGCCCAGCTCAAGGAAGCCGAGCTGGCCAGCAAGCGCCTGGCCGCCGAGGCGGCCGCCGAGGAGGCCCGGCTCCGGGGTCCGCTGAAGGAGGAGATCATCCGGCTCCTCTACGCGGACCCTGAGGAGGTGGCCAAGACCCTCCAGGGCATCCTCGGCATCCCCCCCGAGGGCACCCAGCCCGTGTCGGCGGCGCCCCCCGTGGGCCCCGGCCTGATCGCGGAGCCTCCGTTCTCGGCGCTCTACGGCACCGTCACCCGGCAGGAGCTCAAGGACGCCCTCCAGCCGCGCCCCGTATCGGTGAGCGCGGACGTGCTGGCGAAGGGGCTCACCATCCGGGCTCACAAGCCGACCAACACGATCTTCCTGCGGCTCTACGCGGCCGACCTCGAGCGGACCAAGAAACTGATCCGCGAGCAGCTCGACGTGCCCCTGCCCCAGGTCAAGATCGAGGCCCGGATGGAGATCCTGGATCGGCGCGCGCTGGAGGCGTTCGGCGTCCAGTGGGGCGGCGCGGTGGCGGGCCGGATCGGCGACACCGCCCTCGTCGGCTCGGGCTTCCCGAACAATCCCACGGACTTGTCGGGAATCGGGACGACCATCACGCCGAAGAACCCCAATTTGACGATCGGTACACCGCTCGGCGGGCTCCTGCCCGTCAACCCGCTCACCGGCTTGCCCTTCATCAGCCCGACGACGGGGTCGCCAATCGGAGGTGGCAACCTGGTGAACCTGCCGTTCCGGGCCCTGCCGGCGGCGGCCACGGCCATTCCCGCGGCGGGCATCGCCTTCGGCATCGTGGGCACGGATTTCAGCATCCACATCGCCCTCGAGGCCCTGGCCGAGCAGGGCAAGACCCGCACGCTGGCCCGTCCCGAGATCGTCACCGTCGAGAACGCCAAGGCCACCGTGTCGCTGGGTGAGGAAATCCCCTACGCCACCGTCAGCTCGGCGGGGACCCAGATCCAGTTCAAGGAGGCCGTGCTCAAGCTCGACGTGACGCCGACCGTGATCCGCGAGCGGGTCGGCACCACCGACGTGACCAAGATCAAGATGGCCGTGCTGGTGGAGAACAACTCCCGGGGTGACGCGGTCAACCTGGGCTCGGGCGGCACGCCGCCGGCGATCAACAAGCGCAAGGCGGAGACGTTGGTCACGATCAAAGAAGGCGAGCGGCTCGTCATCGGCGGGGTCACGAACAACGTCACCCAGAACAACCTGCGCAAGGTCCCGCTGCTGGGCGACATCCCCTATCTGGGCTGGCTCTTCAAGCAGCGGGAGGTCTTCGAGCAGGGACGGGAGCTGGTAGTCTTCGTGACCCCGTCCGTGCTGAGCAACCCGGGTCCGGCCGCCGCGAGTCTGCCGACGCGCTGACGCCGCCCCCGCAGTACAATACCCGGTCGTGGAGCATCGATCGGCTCCGGCCCGGGGGATCGTGGAGCGGGCGGCCTAGCGCCGCCCGTCCGGCCTCGCCATGGTCGACATCCCGGTCAGCCTGGGCCCTCGGTCCTACCGCATCCTTGTCGGGGCGGGGGCGCTCGCCGCCATCGGCCCCGAGCTGCAGCGTCTCGGCACGGGACGGAAGGTGGTCGTCTTCACGGACGCCACCATCTACCGGCTGCACGGCCGCGGCGTCATCGAAAGATTGGAAGGGGCCGGGTTCGAGGCAGCCCTCGTGCTGCTGCCCGACGGCGAGGCGGCCAAGTCCCTCGAGGTGGCGCGGGAGGCGTGGGATCGCCTCCTGGCCGAGGGCTGTGACCGGGGCTCGGTGGCGCTGGCCCTCGGGGGCGGCGCCGTCGGCGACCTGGCTGGGTTCGTCGCCGCCACCTACATGCGGGGCATGCACCTGGTCCAGGTCCCGACCACCCTCCTGGCCCAGGTGGACGCCTCGAGCGGCGGCAAGACCGCCATCGACCATCCGCGGGCCAAGAACCTCATCGGAGCCTTTCACCAGCCTCGCCTCGTGATCGTGGATCCCTCGGTGCTGCTGAGCCTGCCCGACCGCGAGTTCCGAGCGGGGCTGGCCGAGGTCATCAAGCACGGGATCGTGCTGGACGCCGCCTTCTTCCAGGAGCTGGAAGAGCAGCGGGACCGCCTGCTCCGCCGCGACCTGGGGACCCTCGAGCGTGTGGTGGCCGGGTCGTGCCGCCTGAAGGCGGCCATCGTGGAGCGCGACGAGCAAGAGGCCGAGCTCCGCCACGTCCTGAACTACGGGCACACCGTCGGCCACGCCCTCGAGGCCGCCACCGGCTACCAGCGTTACGTCCACGGCGAGGCGGTCGCCCTGGGGATCGTGGCCGAAGCCCGCATCGCCGAGCGCCTCGGGGTCGCCACCCGGGAGACCACGATTCGCCAGGTGGACCTCCTCCGGGGCGTCGGGCTGCCCGTCGCGGGCCTGGGGGCCGACCCGGCCGCCGTGGCGCTCGCCATGACCAGGGACAAGAAGGCGCGGGATGGCCGGCTGCCGTTCGTCCTGGCGCCGGAGATTGGCTCCTTTCGCCTCGTCTACGACGTGCCGGGCCCGGTGGTGCTGGAGACGCTGGAGGAGCTGGCCCGCGCCGGGTGACGCGGCCGGTGGGGTGACGGGGGCGTCATTGACTCGCCCCGGGCCCCCACGTATAAGACAATGCTGTATGGTGAATCCGGCGCCCGTGCCGGAGGCGGCGACCACCGAAGACGGGGCCGTGGCCGCCATCCGGCGGTACGAGGAGCGCCTGGCCCGGGATCCGGGCTCGCTGGCGTTCGCATCCCTCGCCGATGCCTATCGCAAGGCCGGACGGACCGAGGAGGCCATCCGCGTCTGCCGGGAGGGCCTTGAACGCTATCCGGAGTACGGCACGGCCCGGCTCATCCTCGCCAAGGCCCTGCTCGACGCCGAGGAACCCGAGCGGGCGCTGGAGGAGGTTCGCGCCCTGCTGGGCCGGACGCCGACGGACGCGCCGGCCCACCGCCTGGCCGCCGAGTTGTGCCGCCGTCTCGGACGGCTCGACGAGGCCCTCGCGTTCCTCCGGCACGCCGTGGAGCTCGATCCGATGGACCGGGAGTCACGCCTGGCCCTCACGGTGCTGGGTGGCAGCCTGCCCGGCAGCTCGTCGCTGTCGCGCGTCCTCGCCGCCGACACGTTCGTGACGGTCAGCTTCGGGACCGCGTGCCTCGAACAGGGCCTGGTCGACGAGGCGGCCCAGGTGTTCGTGCGGATCCTGCAGAGGGACCCGGGCCATGGCCGCGCCCGCCAGCGCCTGGAGGAAGCGCTCCGGGCGAAGATCCAGCGACGGAAGGGGTCATAGCGCAATGCAAGTGTCGACGGCCGAGTTCAAGAAGGGGCTCAAGATCCAGCTCGACGGCGAGCCCTACGCCATCGTGGACTTCCAGCACGTCAAGCCGGGCAAGGGCGGCGCCTTCGTGCGCACCAAGCTCAAGCACATGCGCCTCGGACGGGTCATCGACAACACCTTCCGCGCGGGCGAGAAGGTGGAGCTGGTGGACTTCGAGGAGAAGCGCATGCAGTACCTGTACCGCGACGAACAGCATCACTTCATGGATCTCGACACCTACGACCAGATCGCCCTCACCGGCGAGCAGGTCGGCGAGGCGCGGGACTATCTCAGGGAGAACACCGAGGTCGAGATCCTGTTCATCGACGGCGCCCCGGTGACCGTGGAGCTCCCCACCTTCATGGAGCTCGCGATCGTCAAGACGGACCCTGGCATCCGGGGCGACACCGCCTCCGGCGGGTCCAAGCCGGCCACGCTGGAGACGGGGGCGGTGGTGCAGGTGCCGCTGTTCCTGAACGAGGGCGACGTCGTGAAGGTGGACACGCGCACCGGCGAGTACCTCGAGCGCGTGGCCACCTCGTCGAGATAGCCGATGGCCTCGGGCCGATCCCGGGATCCCTCCGTCGACCCCGCCCGGCTCGCCGAGCGCATGGCCGAGCTGGCCGTGCGCCACGGGCTGGCCGAGATCGAGGTCCAGCGCGGGGACACGCGGGTGAGGGTCGTGCGGGAACACGCGGCGGCCACGGCCCCGGCGCCCCGCGAGTCCGTCCGGCCCTCCGAGGCCCGGGAGGCCGCCGCGCCGGCGGAGGTGGCCGGGCACCTGGTCACCATCGAGGCCCCGATGGTCGGCACCTTCTACCGGGCAGCCAAGCCCGACGCCGCGCCGTACGTCAGCGAAGGCGACCAGGTCAAGGAAGGCCAGGTCCTGTGCATCATCGAAGCGATGAAGCTGATGAACGAGATCGAGGCGAAGGTGGCCGGACGGATCGTGCGCATCCTCGTGGAGAACGCCCAGCCCGTGGAGTACGGGCAGCCCCTGTTCGTCCTCGACGCCCGGCGATGACGCGGCCGTTGCGGCCCCGCCCCTCGGCCTGGGGCCGGCCCTGACCGCTCGCCCGTGTTCCACCGCATCCTGATCGCCAACCGCGGAGAGATCGCGCTCAGGATCCTCCGCACCTGCCGCGACATGGGCATCCAGACCGTGGTCGCCCACTCCACGGCCGACGCCGACTCGCTGCCCGTGCGCCTCGCCGACGAGTCCATCTGCATCGGCCCTCCCGAGGCTCGCCTGAGCTATCTGAACATCCCGAGCCTCATCTCGGCCGCGGCCATCACCGACAGCGAGGCCATCCACCCCGGCTACGGCCTCCTGTCGGAGAACTCGACGTTCGCCGAGATCTGCCGAGCCTGCGGCATCGCGTTCATCGGCCCCTCCCCGGAGGCCATTCGCCTCATGGGTGACAAGGCCCAGGCCCGCGCGATGGCCAAGCAGGCGGGCGCCCCCGTGGTCCCGGGCAGCGAGGGCGCCCTCCCCGGCGTCGACGACGCGGCGGCGCTGGCCGAAGCGATGGGATACCCCGTGATGATCAAGGCGGCCGGCGGCGGCGGCGGGCGCGGCATGCGGATCGTGCGGGAGGCCGGGGCCCTGTCCCAGGCCTTCGCCGCCTGCCAGGCCGAGGCCGGGGCGGCCTTCGGGTCGTCCGAGCTGTACCTGGAGAAGTTCATCGAGGAGGCGCGGCACGTCGAGGTGCAGGTGCTGGGCGACCGGAGCGGGATGCGCGTGCACCTGGGCGAGCGCGACTGCTCGGTGCAGCGCCGCCACCAGAAGCTCCTCGAGGAGACGCCGGCCCCGGCCATCAGCGCGGAGACGCGGGCGGGGCTCGCGAAGGCCGCGCTCACCGTGGCCAACGCGGTGAACTACGTCTCGGCGGGCACCGTGGAGTTCCTGGTGGACCGGGGGGGGCGCTTCTACTTCATCGAGATGAACACGCGCATCCAGGTGGAGCACCCGGTCACGGAGCTCGTCACCGGCATCGACCTCATCCGCGAGCAGATCCGCATCGCCGCCGGCGAGCTCCTCGGCTACAAGCAGGACGCCATCCGGTCCACCGGCCACGCCATCGAGTGCCGCATCAACGCGGAGGACCCGGAGCACTTCATCCCCTCCCCGGGCCGGGTGACGGCCTGGCTGCCCCCCGGCGGGCCGCACGTCCGCGTGGACAGCCACCTCACGGCGGGCTACGTGGTGCCGCCCCACTACGACTCCCTCGTCGCCAAGATCATCGTGCACGGCCGCGACCGGGCGGAGGCGGTGGCGCGGATGTCCCGCGCGCTCGGCGAGACGGTCCTGGAGGGCATCCGGACCACGATCCCGTTCCACCGCAAGCTCCTGGCCGACCCCGCGTTCGTCGCCGGCGAGTTCACGCTGCCCCGTCTCGTCGCGACGCCATGACGGAAGCGGCGGCGCCGGCTCCCGCCGGCCCCGAACGCTGGCGCCCGCCGTCGCCCCTCTACGTGATCCTGGACCCGGACGCCACCCGGGGACGCGAGCCTCTGGCGGTGCTGGACGCCGTGCTGGCAGGGGGATGCCGTCTGGTCCAGCTTCGCGACAAGCAGCGGTCGGCGGCCGCCTCCTTCGTCCTGGCGCTCGCCCTCGCGCGCCGCTGCCAGGAGGCGGGGGCGGCCCTGATCGTGAACGACCGGGCGGACCTGGCCCTGGCCGTCGGGGCCGCCGGCGTGCACGTGGGCCAGGACGACCTGCCGGCGGCCGCGGTCCGGCGGGTCCTGCCCCCGGGCGGGATCCTGGGCGTCTCCACCCACGACCCGACCCAGGCGCGCCGGGCCGTCGCCGACGGCGCGGACTACGTCGCGGTCGGCAGCATGTTCCCGACCGGGTCCAAGAGCGGCTTCCAGCTCGTCGGCCCCGACCTCGTCCGGCGCCTCCGGCCGGAGATGCCCGTCCCGCTGGTCGGGATCGGCGGCGTCACCCTGGACAATGTGTCGGAGGTGATCCGGGCCGGAGCCGACGCCGTGGCCGTCATCGGCGCCGTGTGCGGCGCCCCGGACCCGGCGGTGGCCACGCGCGGCTTGCTGGAGCGCATCGCCGCCGCCCGGGCTCGTTGACGGAGGGGCAAAACCCGCTATAATTACGCCGCCTGTAAACCCACCCGCCCGGCCCATAGGAGGGACATGATGAACACCGTGCGCATCCGTCAGCTGGTCACCATCGTCGTCGCCCTGGCGCTGGTGCTCCCGCTCCCCCTGGGCGCGGATGCACAGTCCAAGGGCACCATCAAGATCGCCACCCAGAGCCCGCTGTCGGGCGGCCAGGCCGCGCTCGGCGAGGGCATCAAGCTCGGCACGCAGCTCGCCATCGAGAAGTTCAAGGCGAACCTGGAGAAGGCCGGGTTCAAGGTGGAGCTGGTGGCCTTCGACGATCAGGCCAAGCCCGACGTCGGCGTGGCCAACGCGAAGAACGTGATCGCCGACAAGGACATCATGGCCGTGATCGGGCATCTCAACTCGGGCGTGGCGATCCCGTCCTCCGAGGTCTACAAGGAAGTCAACGTGGCCATGATCTCACCCGCCAACACCAACCCCACCGTGACGGACCGCGGGTACAAGAACGTGTTCCGGGTGTGCGGGCGTGACGACGTCCAGGGCGTGGTGGGGGCCGAGTTCGCCCACGGGACGATGAAGGCCAAGAGCGTGTACATCATCCACGACAAGACGGCCTACGGGCAGGGCGTGGCGGAATTCTTCAAGGCCGACGCCGAGAAGAAGGGGATGAAGGTGCTGGGCTTCGAGGGCACCGAGGAGAAGTCGAACTTCGATCCCATCATCACGCCGCTCAAGGCCAAGAATCCGGACCTCATCTACTTCGGCGGAATCTACGAGCAGGCCGCCCCGTTCTTCAAGCAGGCACGGGAGAAGGGGGTCAAGGCCAAGTTCCTGGGACCCGACGGGATGGACTCCTCGGACCTGACCAAGATCGGGGGCAAGGCGGTGGTCGGCATGCACTACACCTCGGTGGCGGGCCCAGTCACCGTGTACCCGCAGGCCAAGCAGTTCGCCGACGAGTACAAGAAGAAGTTCGGCAAGAACCCCGAGCCCTTCGCCGCCCAGGCCTACGACGCCACCGCCATCGCCATCAAGGCGCTCGAGGCCGCGACCAAGGGCGGCAAGGCGCCGACCCGTGACGCGGTGACCGCCGCCGTGCGCGACGTGCGGCACACGGGCATCACCGGCGCCGTCGAGTTCGACGCCAAGGGCGATCCGAAGAAGGCGCTCTACTTCGTCCTGCAGGTCGCCGACGCCGACCCGCAGAAGTGGGGGGACAACAAGGAGGTCAAGCGCCTCACCATCGCCGCCCCCGCGCCCAAGTAAGGCGAGCGTCCCGGCAACCAGCGGTCATCGACGGGAGGGGCGAGGCGATCGCCCCTCCCGCTTCGCCCACCCAGAGGATCCGCGCTGGTGGACTACCCGCTCCTGATCGGTATCCTGCCGGAGGTATTGATCGACGGCATCATCCTGGGCTTCATGTACGCCCTCATCGCGCTGGGGTACACCATGGTCTACGGCGTGCTCCAGTTCATCAACTTCGCCCACTCCGAGATCTTCATCGCCGGCGCGTTCGTCGGCGTGGAGATCATGCTGGGCCTCAAGAACGCCGGATGGCTGGACGCCCTGCCCTGGGTCCTCGTGCTGCTCCTGGTGCTCCTGGCCGGCATGGCCGTGAGCGGGGCCCTGGCGGTCGTCGTCGAGCGGGCAGCCTACCGGCCTTTGCGCGGCGCGCCCCGGCTCATCCCGCTCATCTCGGCCATCGGCGTGTCGTTCTTCCTCCAGGACGCCATCCGGCTGTTCGAGTCCGTGTGGCGGAACGCGTTCAACCTCGTGTACCCCACCATCGAGGTCCTCAACCAACGCTACGAGATCAGTGCGACCGTCGACTTTTCCTTGAAGTCCCTGGTCGTGGTGGGCGCTGCCCTCCTGATGCTCTGGGGGCTCTACGCCCTGGTGAACCGTACGAAGATGGGCAAGGCCATCCGCGCCGTGGCCGAGGACCAGGCGGCGGCGAGCCTCATGGGCATCAACGTCAACCGCATGATCTCGCTCACGTTCCTCATCGGCGGAGCCATGGGCGGGGCGGCCGGGGTCCTGTTCGGCGTCCAGTACGGGCTCATCAACCCCTACACGGGATTCGTGCCCGGCCTCAAGGCGTTCACCGCCGCCGTGCTGGGCGGCATCGGGAACATCCCCGGCGCCATGCTCGGGGGGCTCGTGCTGGGGCTGCTCGAGGCCTTTGCGGCATCCTACCTGTCGCTGCTGACGGGGGGCGCGTTCGGCGCCGAGTACAAGGACATCTTCGCCTTCTCGATCCTCATCCTGATCCTGATCTTCCGGCCCAAGGGCCTCCTGGGAGAGGTCGTGAGAGAGCGGGCGTGATCGGCGTCGAGGCGGCGTTGGCCCCGGGACGCCCGCCGTGCTGAAGCGTGCGGTCGCCACGCTCCTTCATCGTCCCCTGCCGGCGGCGGTGCTGGTCGGGCTGGCCATCGTCGTGTCGACGTGGGCGGTGAACCATTCCCCCCGCTCCATCCTGGCCTTCATGCTGTTCCAGGCCTCGATCCTGCTGCTCTACATGGCCCGGATCCCGGCCTGGCTCAAGGGCGCCCTGGCGATCGTGACGCTCGGCGTCCTGATGCCCGTCCTCGGGACCATCAACGCCTACTATCTCGAGATCGTGATCCAGGTGGGCATCTTCGTGGCGCTGGCCCTCGGGCTCAACATCGTGGTGGGCCTGGCCGGCCTCCTGGATCTCGGCTACGTGGCCTTCTTCGCCGTCGGGGCGTACTCGTGGGCCATCTTCGGCTCCCCGCAGGCCAACCAGCTCTTCGGGAGCGGCTTCCCGCTGGGTCCTTGGTGGTTCTTCCCGTTCCTGCTCGTCGGCGTCGCCGTGGCCGCGGTGACGGGCATCCTCCTCGGGCTGCCGGTCCTGCGCTTGCACGGCGACTACCTCGCCCTGGTGACGCTCGGCTTCGGCGAGGTCATCCGCGTGCTCGCCAACAACCTGGACAAGCCGTGGAACGTCACCAACGGGCCCAAGGGCATCACGCCGATCACGCGCCCGCCCATCTTCTTCGAGCCTCTGCTGCGCGCCCTCGGCATCGACCCCGACCCGAACGTGATCTATCCCCTGTATCTCTACTTCCTCGTGCTGGCCATCGTCGCGGTGACGGTCCTCGTGAACCGGCGGCTGGAGGACAGCCACATCGGCCGAGCCTGGGAGGCGATCCGCGAGGACCAGACCGCCGCGCAGGCCATGGGCGTCCCGCTCGTCCGCATGAAGCTCCTCGCGTTCGCGTGCGGGGCCTCGTTCGCGGGCGCGGTGGGGGTGCTGTTCTCGGCCAAGCAGGTGTTCATCAACCCGGAGTCGTTCACGTTCATGGAGTCCATCGGCGTGCTGGCCATGATCATCCTGGGGGGCATGGGGTCGATTCCCGGCGCCATCCTCGGGGCCACCGTCGTGACCGTCCTGAACCTCCAGGTGCTCAAGGGGCTGTCGCTCTGGCTCAACGAGCTGCGCAACGCCGGCGTGACCATCTTCGGCTTCAGCCTCGCCGACCTGCCGACCCAGCTCGAGCCCGCCAAGTACGAGCGCATGGTGTTCGGGCTCATCCTGGTCCTGATGATGATCTTCCGGCCGCAGGGGATCTTCCCCGCGCGACGCCGTCACCGGGAGCTGGCGGGCTACGGCCCGGGGGCCGCCTGAGCCGGCCCATGGCCTCCCTGCTCCAGGCCCGCGGGGTGACCAAGCGGTTCGGCGGCCTCACCGCCCTGTCCGCCGTCGACTTCGAGCTCGCCGAGGGCTACATCGCCTCGATCATCGGACCCAACGGCGCCGGCAAGACCACCTTCTTCAACGTGTTCACGGGCCTGTACGTGCCCGAGGAGGGTGAGGTCACGTTCCGCGGCACGCCCATCCTCGGGCGCCGCCCCGACCAGATCACCGCCCTCGGCATCTGCCGCACCTTCCAGAACATCCGGTTGTTCGGCAACATGACGACGGTGGAGAACGTGCTGGTGGGCATGCACAGCCACGTGCCGGTGTCCTTCTGGGACGTGATGTCGCGCAGCCGCCGCTTCGCGCGAGAGGAAGCGGGCCTCTGGGAGCAGGGGGCCGAGCTGCTGGAGGTGGTGGGGCTCCGGGCCAAGGCCAACGAGGTGGCGCGGAATCTGCCCTACGGCGAGCAGCGGAGGCTGGAGCTGGCCCGGGCGCTGGCCGCGCGCCCCGCGCTCCTGCTGCTCGACGAGCCCACGGCCGGGATGACCCAGGGGGAGGCGCGCAGCCTCATGGCGCTGCTCCGGCGCCTGGTCACGGAGCGCGGCGTGACCGTGCTGCTCATCGAGCACAACATGCGGGTGGTGATGGAGGTGTCCGACCACGTCACCGTGTTGGACTACGGGGAAAAGATCGCGGAGGGCCGGCCGGCCGACGTGCAGCGGAACCCCCGCGTCGTCGAGGCCTACCTCGGCCGCAAGCGGTGGGCGGCGGCGCCGGGAGGGAGCCCGCCGCATGCTTGAGGTGCGCGACCTGCACGTCTACTACGGCGAGATCCACGCGCTGAAGGGCGTGTCGTTCACGGTGAGCCAGGGGGAGATCGTCACGCTGCTCGGCAACAACGGCGCCGGCAAGACCACGACGCTCAAGACGCTCTCCGGCCTCCTGACCCCGCGGCGCGGCGACGTGCTCCTGGACGGCGCGTCCCTGCTGGGGGTCGCCGCCCATGACATCGTCCTCCGGGGCGTCACCCACGTGCCCGAGGGGCGGCGCATCTTCAACCGGCTCACGGTGGTCGAGAACCTGGAGATGGGCGCCTACACCCGCGCCGACCGGAGCATCGCTCAGGACATCGAGCGCGTCTACGTCATGTTCCCGCGCCTCAAGGAACGCCGCCTGCAGGTGGCGGGCACGCTCTCCGGGGGCGAGCAGCAGATGCTCGCCATCGGGCGCGCGCTCATGGCCCGCCCGCGGCTCCTGCTCCTGGACGAGCCATCCATGGGGCTCGCCCCCGTGCTGGTGGAGCAGATCTTCGACACGGTCCAGACCATCAACCGGCAAGGGGTGACCATCCTGCTGGTGGAGCAGAACGCCTCCATGGCGCTCAGCATCGCCGCCCGGGGATACGTGCTGGAGACGGGTCGCGTGGCCCTCGAGGGCCACGCCGGCGAGCTGGCCGTGAACCCCGAGGTGCGCCGCGCGTACCTCGGGGAGGCGTGACACGGGTCCCGACTCACGGGAGGGCCGCGACAACCATGCGCACCCACGGACTGACCTGGGACGAGCACACGATCGGCGCCCACTACGAGACGGGCGGGCGCACGGTCGCGGAGGCCGACGTCGCCGCCTTCGTCAACCTGTGCGGGTTCACGGAGCCCCTGTTCATGGACATGGAGTTCCTGGCGCGCGAGTCCGTGTTCAAGGGGCGCCCGAGCCCGGGGGCCTTCACGTTCGCGCTGGCCGAGGGGCTGGTCATCCAGACGGGCCTCATCCACGGCACCGGCATGTCCTACCTCGGGAGCGAGGTCCGCGTCGTGGCGCCGGTGCTGGTGGGGGACACGATCCGCGTCCAGGTCGACGTCGTGGACAAGCGGGAGACGAAGAAGCCCGACCGGGGCATCGTGACCTACCGGCACCGGGTGGTGAACCAGCGGGGCGACGTCGTGCTGGAGGCCACCATCACCCGCATGATCAAGCGGGCCGTCTCCACCGCGTGATGCCGGCGTCGGACACCGTGACGGCCGCGGCGGCCCGTCTTCCGGGGTGAGGGGATGACGACCACCGCGGACGCCGTCGTGATCGGCGGCGGCGTCATCGGCTGCGCCATCGCTCACCACCTGGCGCTGGCCGGCGTCCGGCGTGTCCGGGTGCTGGAGCGACGCGCGCTGGCCTCGGGCGGGACGGGCCACTCCGTCGGCGTCATCCGTCAGCTCTACCCGACGCCCGAGACCACCCGGATGGTCCTCCTCTCCCTGAACGTCTTCCGCCACTTCGCCGAGCGCGTCGCCGGGGAGTCCGGGTACGTGGGGTGCGGCTGCCTCATCGGGGTCTCGCCCTCCATGCGGGCGTCGCTCGCGCGCGCCCTCGAGATCCAGCAGAGCCTGGGCGTGCGCGCCGAGCTGCTGGCCCCCGAGGATCTGGGCCGGCTCGAGCCCCGCGTGGACGCCCGCGCCCTCGGCGCCGTCCTGTACGAGCCGGAGTCGGGCTACGGGGACCCGAGTGCGGTGACGGCCGGCTATGCGGCGGCGGCCCGGCGGCATGGGGTCGAGATCACGCAGGGCGTGGAGGTGGCGCGGGTCGTCGAGGCCGGGGGCCGGGTGGACGGGGTCCTCACCACCCAGGGAGAGCGCCTCGCCGCCCCCGTCGTCGTCAACGCGGCGGGGCTGTGGTCGGGCGCCGTGGCGTCTACCGCTGGCATCGAGCTGCCCATCGTGGTGGGACGCCATCCCGTCTTCGTCCTGGAGCGACCGGCAGGCTTCGGCCCGCCGCACATGGTGTACCTCGACCTGGCCGGCGGGGCCTACGTCCGTCCGGAGACCGGCGGCCTCACCCTGTCGGGGTCGCTGACCGACGACGAGGCGCAGCACCCCATGGACCCCGAGGGTTTGGGGGCCGAGGTGAGCTTCGAGGAGGCGTCGGTCGCGCTGGCCCGAACGGCGGCGTCGGTCCCCGCGCTCGGCGACGCCCGCCTGAGCCGCGGCTACGCAGGGGCCTTCGACATCACGCCGGACTGGATGCCCATCCTCGACGAGTCGCCGCTGCCGGGGTTCTTCGTCGCCACCGGCATGTCGGGCCACGGCTTCAAGCTCGCCCCGGCCATCGGCCAGATGATGGCCGCCCTCATCACGGGCGCGCCGCCCCCGGTGAGCCTCGCCCCCTTCCGGCTCGGGCGCTTCGCCTCCCGAGCCTCCACGGGCACCTTCGTCGCCTCCTATCTCGGGTGATGGGCGGCGTCATCCGCATAATCGAGTCGCTGGCCCTCCTGAGCGGCGCGATGTTCGCCGGCGGGGCCTTGTACATCTCGCTCGTCGAGCACCCCGCGCGGATCCGCGCCGGCGCCGCCATCGGGCTCGTCCAGTTCCGGCGGATGTACCCGCTCGCCGCCCCGTGGCAGGCGAGCTCGGCCGCGCTCTCCCTCCTGTTCGGGGTCGCGCTGTGGCCGCTGACGGGCACCTGGGCCTGGGGCGTCGGAGGGGTGCTGGTGGGCTCGGCGATCCCGTTCACCCTGATCGTGGTCATGCCCGTCAACACCCGGCTGATGGCGAGGACGCCACCGCCGGATGCCGAGGTGACGGAGCTGCTGCTCCGCTGGGGCCGCCTGC